>OLRO01000079.1_pt1 | contig 94657 bp, 74 predicted proteins | sample 1673131 | NCBI WGS metagenome assembly OLRO01 (sample SAMEA3136757, study PRJEB25190) | human gut metagenome | biome: human gut; feature: human-associated habitat; material: faeces | place: Austria | collected 2013 | reverse complement strand
CACGTACGGTTCTTAGGGGGGAAAGGGGCAGTAATGCCCCCGACCTACCCGGCAAAGCAATTGCATCGGCGAACATGGCGGACTACATAAAATATTTATACAAAACCGTCAGAAAGTATTTCGGTGAAGCGATTGTAGTTACACAGGAAGTGGAAGATATTATATCTTCCCCCATTGTAAAAGAGAGTATTATAAACAATTCGGATTGTAAGATACTGCTCGACCAAAGGAAATATCTTAATAAATTCGACAGCATACAGAACCTTTTGGGGCTGACCGACAAGGAACGTTCACAGGTGCTTTCCATCAACCTTGCCAATCATCCCAACCGGAAATACAAGGAAGTTTGGATAGGCTTAGGCGGTACACAATCAGCCGTATATGCCACAGAAGTGAGTTTGGAAGAATATTTTACATATACGACCGAAGAAACGGAAAAGATGGAACTTTTCGCCTTGTCCGAGAAGCTGGGCGGAAATCTCGAACTGGCTATCAAACGGCTTGCTGAAAGCAAGCGCAATCCCGAAAAATAATCAATCAACAATTTAAAATCAATCAGTATGAAATATTTAAAATTCTTGTTTCCGGTGCTGTTATGCACCTTGTTACTGGGGCTTTCCTCCTGTAAGGAAACAAACATCGACCGTCTTAGGGCGATGCGTGGCGACTGGGAAAGCGTGAAAAACCGTCCGGCATTTACCCTTTTTGAAGAAAACGGGCATTATAGGGTAACGACCCGCAAAATGACCTACCGGGGGACTATCCAAACGGAAACCTATCAGATTTCAGAACAGGACGGAAACCTGTTCATCGAAACGGGGCTTTCCGTCCTTTTGACCTACGACAAAGAGAACGACCGGATTCTGCTTTCACCCGGCGGAGAATACAAACGAAGTAACCAACCAATAAAGAAATAAGCGTATGAGAACAAAGATTATAATGCTGCTCGTTCTATGCAGCCTGTTTGCCGGAAAGGTAAACGCACAGTGGGTAGTGAGTGACCCCGGAAATTTGGCGCAAGGGATTATCAATGCGTCAAAGAACATCGTGCAGACATCATCCACAGCCCAAACAATGATAAAGAGCTTTCAGGAAACCGTAAAGATTTACCAACAGGGTAAGGAATACTACGACAGGCTTAAATCCGTGCATAACCTTGTCAAAGATGCCCGGAAAGTGCAAAAATCCATCCTGCTTATCGGGGAGATTTCCGACATCTACGTGAACAGTTTTCAAAAGATGCTTTCGGATGAGAACTATACACCGGACGAACTTTCCGCCATTGCCTACGGATATACCCAACTGTTGCAGGAAAGTTCCGATGTGCTGGAAGAAATGAAAAGCGTGGTGAACATCAACGGGCTTTCCATGTCGGACAAGGAACGCATGGATGTTATCGACCGAACGTATAACGCCATCAGGAACTACCGGGACTTGGTGAGTTATTATACCCGGAAAAACATTTCCGTTTCCTACCTGCGGGCGAAAAAGAAAAAGGACACCGACCGGGTAATGGCTTTGTATGGTTCGGCGGATGAACGTTACTGGTAACTTCTAAAAATAAGTAGTATGTTATTAGCAATCGAATTTGATAACCTGCATCAGATTTTACGAAGTCTGTACACGGACATGATGCCGTTATGCGGGAACATGGCGGGGGTAGCCAAAGGTATAGCGGGACTGGGGGCTTTGTTCTATGTGGCTGCCAAAGTATGGCAGTCGCTCGCCAGTGCCGAACCGATAGACGTTTACCCGCTTCTGCGTCCCTTTGTGGTAGGTTTCTGTATTATGTTCTTCCCGACTTTTGTATTGGGTACAATTAACAGCGTGATGTCGCCAGTAGTCAAGGGGTGTAACAATATGCTCGAAACGCAAACTTTCGATATGAACGCCTACCGGGAACAAAAGGACAAGCTGGAATATGAAGCGATGGTGCGTAATCCGGAAACGGCTTACCTTGTTTCGGATGAAGCATTTGATAAGCAGATTGACGAATTGGGATGGTCTGCCAAAGATATTGCCACAATGGGCGGTATGTACATGGATAGGGCAGCCCACAATATCAAGCAATCCGTCCGGGACTGGTTCAGGGAACTTTTGGAACTGCTCTTTCAATCGGCAGCCCTTGTGATAGATACTATCCGAACCTTTTTCTTGATTGTCCTTGCCATACTGGGGCCGATAGCCTTTGCCATCAGCGTGTATGATGGCTTTCAGGCGACATTGACCCAATGGATAACAAGGTACATTTCCGTTTACCTGTGGCTGCCTGTTTCAGACCTGTTCAGTTCCATTCTTGCCCGAATACAGGTGCTTATGTTGCAAAAGGATATTCAGGAACTATCAGACCCCAATTTCATACCGGACGGAAGTAACAGCGTGTACATCATTTTTATGATAATCGGTATCATCGGTTACTTCACTATTCCCACCGTGTCGAACTGGATTATTCAGGCGGGCGGAATGGGTAACATGAGCCGGAATATAAACAGTGCAGCTAACAAAACAGGTAGCGGTGTCGGTGCAGTTGCCGGAGCAGCCACCGGGAACGCTGGCGGCAGGGTCGGCGGTAAACTAATCAAAAGTAACCAATAATTAAAAATCAAGATGGAATTTAAAAGTTTAAAGAACATTGAAACCAGTTTCAAACAGATACGGCTTTTCGGTATCGTGTTTGTCGTCATGTGTACTCTGATAACGGGTTATGCCGTTTGGAACTCCTATACGTTTGCCGAAGCGCAACGGCAGAAGATTTATGTGCTGGACGGTGGCAAATCGTTGATGCTTGCGCTTTCGCAAGACCTGACACAAAACCGCCCGGTTGAAGCAAGGGAACACGTGAAGCGTTTTCACGAACTCTTTTTTACATTGTCCCCTGATAAGAACGCTATCGAAAGCAATATCAAACGGTCGCTGTTCCTCGCCGATAAGAGTGCTTTCAACTATTACCGTGACCTCTCGGAAAAGGGATATTACAACCGTATCATTTCGGGCAATATTAGCCAGACCATACGGATAGACAGCGTTTCTTGCAATTTCGATGTGTACCCGTATGCGGTGGCTACCTATGCCCGCCAAATGATTATCCGTGAAAGCAGCGTGACGGAAAGAAGCCTTGTCACCCGTTGCCGGTTATTGAACGCCGTAAGAAGTGATAATAACCCGCACGGCTTTATGATGGAAAGTTTCGAGATAACGGAAAACAAGGACTTGAACACCATAAAGCGGTAAGCCATGAGATACGGAAAATTCTCTCTCCGGTGAATCAGGCAATTACCCATGTGCAGGATTGGGCGGATGAAAAACTCCGTCACCTGTGCGGGCGAATGACACCGGAAATAAGGCTGGCGGTAATCCTGCTTATGCTCCTGTTCTTCGGCGGGCTATCCATCTACTTTACGGTATCATCCATTTACCGGATAGGAAAAGAGGATGGCGAAACCATACGGATAGAGCATATCAGGCAGTTACAGCTACAAGGTAAAGACAGTACGAACATTTTTAATCAGTCAGACAATGGAAGAAAAAGAAGTGAAGAATGAAGTTCCCGCACCGGAAACGGCGAGGGGAAAAGAACCTGAAAAACAGGAAAAAGGAAAAAAGGAACTGACCCCACAGCAGATACAGCAACGGAAGAAGATGCTGGTTTACCCGCTTATGGGACTGGTATTCTTGGGGTCTATGTACCTGATTTTTGCACCGTTCGATAAGGACGAAGCAAAGATGGAAAGCGTGGGCGGATTTAACGCCGATATTCCGCAACCCAAAGGGGACGGGATAATCAGCGATAAAAAGACCGCCTACGAACAGGAACAAATGGAGAACAAACAGGCGGACAAGATGCGCTCCTTACAGGATTTTGCCTTTTCGCTCGGAGAGGAAAACGGGGAAGATTTGACCCTGATAGATGATGCTCCGGCGGAAAAGCCGAAAAACGCCGTGATTGACTTCGGGGCGGGTGCGCCGAACAATAGCCGTACCTCTATCCAATCATCGGCGGCAGCTTACCGGGACATGAACCGTCAGTTAGGCAGTTTCTACGAAACGCCGAAAGAGGACAAGGAAAAAGAGGAACTGAAACGTCAGGTGGAAGAACTCACTGCCCGGCTCGATGCCAAAGAAAACGGGGCGGGCAGCATGGATGAACAGGTGGCTCTTATGGAAAAGTCATACGAACTGGCGGCAAAATACATGAACGGACAGAACGGGCAAAGTTCACAGCCGGGACAGATTGCACAAGTCGCACCGTCCGCAACCGTTCAGGGAAGTGGAAACGCCACACCCGTAAAAGCTATATCGGACAGGACGGTTTCAGGATTGCAGCAGCCCATGAGCAATGCCGAATTTATCGCCGAATACAGCAAGCCACGCAATTACGGGTTTAATACGGCGGTCGGCAGTGGTTATTCAATGGGAAAGAACACCATCCGGGCGTGTGTTCATAACGACCAAACACTTATGGACGGGCAGACCGTCAAACTCCGGCTGTTAGAACCGTTACAGGCAGGAAACGTGATTGTCCCGAAAAACAGTCTTGTTTCAGGAAGTGCCAAAGTGCAGGGGGAACGGCTCGACATATTGGTTTCCTCGCTCGAATATGCGGGTAACATCATTCCGGTGGAACTTGCCGTTTACGACAGTGACGGGCAAAAGGGGCTTTCCGTACCCTCGTCACTGGAACAGGAAGCGGCAAAAGAAGCGATGGCGAATATCGGTGCGGGACTGGGTACGAGCATTTCCTTTGCGCAAAGTGCCGGGCAGCAGGTCGCAATGGATATTACAAGGGGCTTGATGCAGGGCGGTTCGCAATACCTTGCCAAGAAGTTCAGAACGGTAAAAGTACACCTGAAAGCGAATTATCAGGTGATGCTTTACACCAAACAACAGTAATTTATTTATCAACCATAAAAATTTCAATCCAAAATGAAAAAGTTAATGATTTTATTCGCTCTTATTATGGGCGTGGTTTCAATGAAAGCACAAAGTAACGATTTGTATCAGGGCATTACAAAGAAACTCCCTTACCGCCAAATGGTGACACCTTACGGTGTGCAGGTGACGTTTGCAAAAACGGTACATATCATTTTCCCGTCTGCGGTAAAGTACGTGGACTTGGGCAGTAACTACATTATTGCCGGAAAAGCGGACGGGGCGGAAAATGTTGTCAGGGTCAAGGCTACGATAGAGGGCTTTCCCGGTGAAACAAACTTTTCCGTTATCTGTGAGGATGGCAGTTTTTATTCCTTTAATGCAAAGTACGCACATGAACCGGAAATGCTGAACATCGAAATGAAAGATTTCTTGGAGAATGAGGACACAACGGATTTCAGCCATACCCGGATGAACATCTATTTCCGTGAACTGGGTAACGAAAGCCCGCTTTTGGTAAAGCTGATTATGCAGTCCATCTACAAGAACAATGACCGGGAAATAAAGCATTTGGGATGCAAGCGTTTCGGGGTGCAGTTTTTGGTAAAGGGCATTTATTCGCATAACGGGCTTTTCTACTTCCACACACAGGTAAGGAACAGTTCAAATGTTCCGTTTGATACCGATTTTATCCGATTCAAGATTGTGGATAAGAAAGTAGCCAAAAGGACAGCTATTCAGGAAACGGTCATTGACCCGGTGCGGAGCTATAACGAGATACTGGTTATCGGTGGTAAAAGTACCGTCCGCACCGTGTACACCGTTCCGCAGTTCACTATCCCTGACGATAAGATATTAGTTATCGAACTGGTGGAAAAGAACGGGGGCAGACACCAAACTATCCGGGTGGAGAACTCGGATGTCGTGGCAGCTAAAGTAATTAATGAACTTAAAATCAAATGAACATGAAAAGGATATGCTGTATTATATCCCTTTTTGTGCTGTGCCTGACTTTCAACCGGGCACACGCACAAAGATGTCTGCCGGGAATGAAAGGCTTGCAGGTTACGGGCGGCATGGCGGACGGCGTTCACTGGAACAGTAAAAGCGATTTTGCCTATTACTTCGGGGCGGCTCTTTCCACCTATACCAAAAACGGGAACAGGTGGGTTATTGGCGGGGAATACCTCGAAAAACACTACCCCTATAAGGATTTGCAGATACCAGTCAGCCAGTTTACAGGTGAGGGCGGTTACTACCTGAACTTTCTTTCAGACCGGAAGAAAACCTTTTTCCTTTCGCTGGGCTTGTCTGCCCTTGCCGGGTATGAAACAAGCAACTGGGGTGACAAGTTGCTACCCGATGGTTCGACCCTGACCGATAAGGACGGTTTTGTCTATGGCGGTGCGCTGACGCTGGAACTGGAAAGTTACATTACCGACCGGGTGGTGTTCCTGATTAACGCACGGGAAAGATGCCTGTTCGGTTCTTCCGTTGGCAAGTTCCATACGCAGTTCGGTATCGGATTAAAGATAATCATGTGATAAACTAAACTATTATATATAATGTATATGAGAAAGATTTTAAGCCGTATTTTGATGGGCTGCTATGTAATAGCCGCCTTGTTATTAGTGGGTGCGTGTAATGACAACGTGGATATACAGCAGTCTTACCCGTTCCGTATCGAAACGATGCCAGTGCCAAAAAAATTAAAAGTGGGTGAAACGGCGGAAATACGCTGCCAGCTTCACCGGGACGGGCGGTTTGAGGAAACAAAGTATTTCATCCGTTATTTCCAGCCGGACGGGGCAGGAACACTGAAAATGTCCGATGGGACGGTTTTACTGCCGAATGACCTGTACCCGCTTCCGGGTGAAACATTCCGGCTTTATTATACTTCCGCATCGACCGACCAACAGACAGTAGATGTGTATTTTCAGGATAGCTTCGGGCAGTTGGAACAACTGACGTTTTCATTCAATAATGACAATAACAAGGAAGAAGAAATACAGTCATGAAAGTAGTAGCGGACATTATAGGCTTGGTTAATGATTATCCATTAATATGGAAAGACGGGGATGCTCTACCGTCAAGTGGTGACAGTATTTGGTTGGATGGTTTTCTGACGGATAGAACCAAATAATTATTAAAAAATGTAAAGTCAAGTGAGATATGGGATTCCTGCCGGGATGGTGAAACAGTCTTGTAGACTGTTTGCGAAGAAGAAATGGTAGTGAAACGGCGTGGCTTCCATATAGACACACAGGCCAAAGAAATGGTGTACATCCTTATCCTTACCTGCAAGCATTTGGATTTATTAGATGAAGCAATGTGGATAGCTATTAAATAATGTCCATAGCTAAGAAGTTACAATAAGCCAATCCCCCAAAACAAGGATTGGCTTATTACAATCATTCAAAATCAGGGAACAACGTATTTTTAATAACTTGCTGTTTGTAGTCTTCATCAATATCAAAATTGAATACTAAAGCTTCAACTACTGATTGTCGATTTTCTATTTTTCCTCCACTATGATAAAAATGGTCTTTAGTTATGATATTAAACTTATTCCAATATTTAGCAATCATTTCATTCTCTCTATAATTATTATGATGCCATGTTGATAAGATAAACTTGGCTTTAGTATTATTTAGAGCATGAAAAAGAGCTTCTTCATCCTTTTCTGTCCAGCCATTATAATAATCTACATATCTACCATAATATGGTGGGTCGCAGTAAATAATATCATTTTCTTGAGCTAATTCTATTGTTTGATAGAATGGTTGTATTTTGAATTCCCAATTACCTCTTAATATTATTTTCTGAATATTGTTTACCTGATTACATATTTTTGTCACATATGCTTGAGCAAATCTATCGGGCTTTTTGCAAAAAGGTATATTCCATTTTCCCTTTGAATTAAATCGCATCATACCATTGAATCCTGCCCTAGATAAAAATAAAAAATCTAAAGATGAAAAATCGCTATTGAATCTCTCTTTTATTAAACGATAATGAGCGTATCCTTCATCCTCTGCATTTTTTAGCAGTTCGTTCTGCTCATTTAGATAATCTCTAACAGACTGAGCTGATATTTTATTGTCTTTAATCAGGTTGTAGAAATTAATTATATGTGGGTTGGTATCTCCAACTATAGCATTTTTAAAGCCTGAATTAAATCCAACAACACCTGTACCAAAGAAAGGCTCAATCCACACTGAAAACTTTTTATCAAGACCCAATTGATCAACAACACTTGTAATCCAAGGTACTAATTTTGTTTTAATTCCTTGACTTTTAATAGGAGGAACAAATATTTTTTTATTCTGCATTTTCTTGTACTAAATCTGTTTCTGCCATTTTATTTATTAGTTCCTCGTTTGCTTTCAAGGTTTCTAAACCTTTTTGCTTATATTCAGAATAGGTTTTAAGATTATTGTATGGAGACTCTTTTAAACCTGCTTCTTTTGCCATATCTTTAGTTAAGTAGAACATCCAGTAATCATCAAAAATATCTTCCCCCAGTGTAGCAAACTTTCCATTACCATTAATTAAATCGTCTAAGTTTGCAACTGCACCAATGTTTTTCGTGTTTCCACTACCTGGTCTGTCTGTAGCTATTCTGTATTTAGGTTGAACAAAGAAAACAAAATCCTTAATCACAGATTGTATATTATCTAATTCTTCTATAGTATATTTCTGCTTTTCATTGACGGAATCAAGTATTTGCGAATAGACAACCCCAAAAACAAAATGCCCCGCATATTGACCATATGGGTATTTTGTATTTTTAGAACTTTCTCTATTTCTGAAATACCCTGTAAAAGCGCCCAATGTCATACTTTTTATTTTATTATCTTTATCCTTCATAGTGCTTTTAATATCAACCGCATATTTTTCACCAGTCTCATTACATACAAATGTTAAATCCGGGTAGAAATTTTGTTGTGGGGCTAACTCCAATTTAAGATTATTCTTATTTGCGAAATCTTCAAAAGCTGGTATAAGAAGTATTTCTATAACTTTAGAAACTACTTTAGTGTCCAATGTTATTGTATATATATTTTTATATATATCAATAAATCCTTTGACAATCCAATCTCCATTGTCAGTTGCTAGGATTTTATTGTACTCAACAACCTCTTCTTGGAGCTTCTGCAGAAATATATCTTTATTCATGTTTCTTATTATTATTTGATTAGATTGCAAAGATACAAAAACAACAGTCCCAACTGCTATATTGAGCTAACTTTCATCAAACTACTCCCTGGATTTTTTATCCTAAGTCTCTTTTTGTCTTTTCATTCATATAAGAGAAAGTATATCAAAATAATATTATTATGATATGATATTATAATCATTATATAGCTGTAAAAATAGACTCTTCTATATACAATTATGTTCTCAAATAGAGGGTTAGAGATAAATGAATTAATATAATAGTATACTATATATTAAGGTGTTGGTGATATTTTCCATTGTTTTTTGGCTTAGATGATGATATGATAAAATTAGGAGGAAATGGACTGGGCGGTCTTGGGCTAAAGAATGACCTTTCTTCACTTACGGGCAATTATATTGAGTGGGTGCAAGGTTTCTTTGCTACTTTCTTTTCCGCTCAGGCTCATGAAAGAAAGTAGTCCCGCTGGATTTTCCTGCCGGATTTCCTTTTTACTTTTGAGTTCTCAACCATCCATCCCGCTGTTTGCGGCATTCGTCAAGCGTTTTAGCCACTGTGCTGAACAGTTCCATGTCTGTATGGCGATAATCATACTGGAAATAAATCTGTCCCCTGAATGCGCCTAAACAGCATTTTACATATTTTTCTTCTCCCGGTGTTTGGGTAATGCTTACCCCGTTTTTGTTTAAAGTTTCCATATTGGTATAATTTATAATGAGTTGTCAGATAATCAAAAGTGAAAGCAACACAATGAAAATAAAAGCCATACAAAACAGGTAAACGGCAGAGATAAACAGCCGGAGAACGAACCGGATAATAAAAAAGCCTATGGTTAGGGCTATCCACATTCCGGCGGTGCTGGTGGCTGCCTGATAGATGATAAAAGCAAGTATAAACCATCGTAAAAAAGTCGTTATCTTATTATATACTTTCATTGTCTTGGTGTGTTATGGGTGGATTGCTCCACCCGGTTAATAATCAGGCGCAACAAAAGACAAAACCGTTATCCATCCAGTAATCAGTCATAAACAGGTCACGGGCAAAAGCCGAATAATCAAAATAACGTCTTGCAAAATCCGGCAACTCGTAACATTCTCCTACTATTTCAAAAGCGAAATCTTCTTCATCTTTATACTCTCCCTGATATTCGTTCTCAAAGGAAGAAACTAGGTCGTCCGCATCCTCTTCGCTTATATCGCTGTTGTGGTGGTCGCACCATACGAAAAACGCTTCCTGCTCGGTTTCACTTAGCTGTTCGATGGCATCCCGAAGCTCAAAGAACTTATCGGAAAGCCAGCTTTCGGAAATCAGGGTTTCCGGGATATTCTCGTAATCCTGAAACATATATTCCGGCTCTTGCTCGTCCTCGTGGAGTTCCCGGCACGCTTCTAAAAACTCGTCCTTGTCCGAATAGTCGGACAGGTCTAACCACTTGCCGAAAAGTGAACCATTGTTATACTTGGCATACGTACCTACATAAACTCTTGCTTCTGATAATGTTACTGTTTCCATGACTTTTGTATTTTAATTGTTTACATCGCTTGTCGCCCACCACATGAATTTTTCCTTTAACTGAATGGGAACATTGTCTTTTCAAAGGTTCGGGAATGGTACAGGGCAAATTATTATTTATGAAATACTACCCGCAGGTGTGGAGATTTCTAAAAAATAATTTGAACAGTAACAGGCACGGATATACCTTTGACAATGTTCCAATCAGTTTTAGGGAAAATTTTTCTCTTATTTGAGAGGATAGAAGTAAAAGCCATCAGGCTTTTTGTATTGGGTAATGAGAGAGTAAAAAAAGGGCTTATAAAAGCCCCTCGTCTGCAAAACTGTAATAGCTTTCTTCTGTCAGGATGATATGGTCGAACAGGTGTAAATCCAAGATTTTGCAGGCTTCTTTTATTTTTGAGGTGATTTGTTTGTCCGGTTCACTCGGACGCAAGTTGCCCGATGGGTGGTTATGTGAGAGGATTATCCCCGAAGCGTGGACTTTCAGGGCGGTTTGCAGGATGATTTTCACGTCCATAACAGTTTCAGCCATGCCACCTTTAGAGATAAGGGAAACGCCTAAAGCCTTGTTAGCCCGGTTGAGGAACATTACATAACTTTCTTCGTGGTGTTCCATACATTCCGCATAGAACGGTTTCAGGTAAGAGTAGGACGTTTCGGATGAGAGTATTTTCACCCTTTCGGATGCTTTTACATTGTCTTTATAAGAGATAGTGATTTCCGGCATGGTAAATTCTGTTGTTTTCATGACTACTGAATTTTAAATTAAACAATAAGAAATTTTGCCGGACACCCACAGTTTGGCGGGGACTTCAACCATATCTTTTCAAAAAATACGACCCGTAGGTGTGGAGATTTTTTAGAAAACCGGAACGGGTCGGATTTGGTATTTGTCCTCGCCGAACTGTAACTTTGCTAAAATTTGTGATTGAGATACATTACTTTAGGGAACTAAAAAAGGGGTATCACTGGTGACACCCCTTAGACAACTGAATACCTTAAACCGTTATTCGTCATAGGTTCTATATCCTATCGGTTTTCGTGGCTTCGGTTCGGGCTTGCTTAGTAACTGGGTCAGTGCTTGATAAACCTCGCTGAATTGTGCATCCGTACTCTGTTCCAGTTCTTCGATACGTTTAAGAAGTTCCTCGTAACCGATTGACATTTGCCGCATGAGGACGAAAGCACGCATGATGGAGATATTCACGTCTATGGCGGTCTGACTGCGTAAAACACTGGATAGCATCGCTACTCCCTGCTCGGTGAAACAATCGGGAAGTATATAGCTGTGTTTCAGGTTCTCCGGCAACTGGTCACAATTTGTGACCAGTTCGTCCCATTCCTCTTTTGTCATGGTAAAGCGGAAATCACCGGGAAAACGCTTTTCATTACGCTTTACTGCCTGTTTCAAGGCTTTGGTCTGTACTCCGTAAAGTTCTGCCAAATGGAAATCAAGCATGACCCGGCAACCTCTGACCTCAAAAATTTTGTTTTGGATGATTTGTAAGTCCATAATGTTATTATTTAATGGTGAGTAATTGAAAGCATAAAGGAAAGGGACTTATCACAAATTGTGATAAGTTCCCTATATACCTATTTCATAGATACTTCTTTGTAGATTTTTTCAATGCCGACAAACTTCTTGTCAAGCCCCTGCATATCGTTACTAATTTTGTTATTGGTAATGCGGGCGTATATCTGTGTGGTTTCTATGTTGGTGTGTCCCAACATCTTACTAACGGTTTCAACGGGTACACCTTTGGCAAGCGTGGTTGTCGTTGCGAAAGTATGCCTTGCAAGATGAAATGTCAAATTCTTTTTAATTCCGCAAACATCCGCTATTTCTTTCAAATAGGCGTTAAGTTTTTGATTGCTGATTACCGGAAGTATTTTACCGTTCGGCAACTTGCCTTTATACTTCTTCAATATCATTTTGGGAATATCCAGCAAGGGAACATTTACGTCCGTATTGGTCTTTTGGCGTTTGGTGATTATCCATAAATTACCGTCAAAGGATTTACGGATATTATCTTGCGTAAGGTTGGCAACATCTATGTAAGCCAAACCAGTAAAACAGGAAAAGATAAACAAGTCCCTGACGTTTTCCAAACGTTCGGAAACCATCTTCTTTTTAAGGATGATTTTTATTTCGTCCTCTGTCAAATACCCTCTATCCACTTTCTCCAAACGTATTTTATAGTTGGCGAACGGGTCGCCTACCAAGATGCCGTTATTACGGGCTATCAGGATAATGCGCTTGAAGAACTGCATGAACTTGGCAGTCGTATTATAACCACATTTACAGGTGGTACGCAAATATAACTCGAAGTCAGTAATGAACATCGGGGTTATTTCCTTTATAGAAATATCCGACAGGTTATATTTGCTTTGGATGAACTCGGCAAGATGGCGGCGGGTCACTTCATATTTGCGATAAGTGGCAATCGTTTTGGATATGCCGACCAACTGTTTCACATCGTCATTGTGCTTTTGGAAAAGGTTAAGGATGGTATCGTGGTTTTCGCTATGCCCTAAAAATTCATTCTTCACCTTTTCGGCGGTAACATAATTGTCACGCCTTTGCAGTTCGTGATAGATGGTATTAAGGGATGCGTTTATATCATCCAGCAATCGGTTGATGCGGGTAGCTTCCGCAGAACGTCCGGCGGCTTTGCCTGCCTTACCGTCCCAAAGTTTGGGTTGAACGTCCAGTTTGGAATTAAAACGGCTTGCCACACCATCAATCGTGATGCGGACAAAAATAGGGTAACTGCCATTGATTTTTTGCTTGTCCTTTTTCACAAAGAAAAGAACGGAAAATGTACTCTTCATAAACTCACTTTTTTAGGTTACAAAACTACGGTAATTAACTCAAAGTGAAGTTTATACAGGCTCGCCAAATAGCGACAGAAGTTCGCCAATTTCAGACTAAGTGTACCCCTTTTGGACTTTCAGTTGTCGGGGGTATGAGTTAGGTTACTAACTTTGTCTTTTAGGGTCTAAATGATGTCCGGTAGGGCAGACATAAGGGGATAAAAAAGTCCCACAAATCGTTGAATTTGTGGGACTTGGCTGTTCATTGTCCGGTTTTGTCCGGTTAGTTCAGCGGAGAGACAGGGATTCGAACCCCGGGTACCTCGCGGTACAACGGTTTTCAAGACCGCCGCAATCGACCACTCTGCCACCTCTCCAAAACTTCCTTTCAGAAGTGCTTTTTGTTGAAAGCGTTGCAAAGGTACGACTTTATTTTAAATATGCAAGACTTTTGAACAAGAAAAATTAAAGGTTTTATTATATTTGCACTCTCAACCGAAAAAAAGCATATGAAACTAAAATGTCTTTTCTTACTGTTACTTTTGGGAATATCCTTTTGTGTACATGCACAAAAGCGCCCCGTCATCCTTGAGAAACAGTTGGAGATCATTAGGAAAGAACCTGATAACAGGGATGCATTAAAGTTTCTATGCCAATACTATTTAAATAAAGGAGATTATTCCAAAACCATCACTTACGCCGAGATTATGAAAAACGTAGCGGACAAGACTAAAAATCCTCTACTCCAACTCTATTCATATATCTACCAAGCACAAGCACAAATGATGAGCGGACGGGAAAAAATAGCCAAAAAAAACTTGAACCTTTCTCTTGAACTAGCAACCAAACTGAATAATGACTCCACCCTTTGTTCCGTCTATGGTAGTCTCGGACTCTACTCTGCAAATATTGAAACCGATTATTACCGTGCCATACGATGGCTTTATAAAGGTATCCAGTTGGCACAACAAAATAATTTCCAACAACAATACGCTTTGCTTTTAGGCAATTTAGCAAACATCTATTACCTCAAAAAAGATACAGCCGGTATCAAATACGCATTAGAATGTTATGAATTAGGACACAGTATGCGTAATCCATACATCATTTATTCCGGTGCAGTAAATTCTGCCTATATGTATTTTTTAATGAAACAGAATGAGGAAGCAATGAAATATATACATGAAGCCGAAACATTGATGCTGGAAAATGATTTCTACGACCAAGCCCATACCTACAATCTCTTTGGCAATATATTATATGATATGGGTGAATATGCCCAGGCCTTGGAATATTACAAAAAAGCCATGAAGGACAAACAGGCGGCACAAACTTCCTCTATTGTCTATGCCCATTTGGGATATGCACGTATACTAATGCAGCAAAACAAACAACTAGAAGCTATTTTATTGTTAAAACAAGGAATAGCTATTTCTTATGCACGCGTCAACGCCATCCATCGCAATGAACTATACGAAAATCTGTCCACCTGCTATGAGCAATTGCACCAATATCATGACGCACTGAAATATTATAAAATATTCCGTTTGGAAAACGACAGTCTTTTCAACAAGGACAAAGAAAGAGATTTAAGTGAAATGCGATTCAAATACGACTCTGAGCGGCAGGAAAATTTGATAAAACAAAGCAAACTGGATGTAATGCAGAAAGAACAGCGTATACAACAACAGACATTTATTCTTATTATCATTGTGATTGTTCTAGGATTGCTTTATTACCTCTACCACCGTAAAAACAAACTTTATTTAAGTATAGTCAAGCAAAATCAAGAAGCAATCAAAAGAGAAACGGAACTGCATCGCCGTATAAAAGAATTGGAGACCAATGCCCCCTCCATGGTTTCTACTTCCGAAAAATATGCTTCCTCCTCACTCACCGACGAGAAAAGTTTAGAACTTTTCCGTACATTAGAGCGTATTATGAGAGAAGAAAAAATTTACAAAGACAATTTTATAACAAAAGACAAAGTAGCAGAAATATTAGGAACTAACCGTACTTATCTATCACGTATCATCAATGAACAATCCAAACTATCCTTCACTCATTATGTAAACCGTTTCCGTATTGAAGAAGCTATCCGTCTATTATCCGACCCCAATAACGAAACTCCGCTGAAAGCCATTTCTACAGAGCTGGGATTTAACTCCATTTCCACCTTTTATAACCTTTTCCAATCCTCAGTGGGAATGACTCCCTCCCAATATAGGAACAAAGTTATGGAACTTCAAAAAGAGCAATAGGTTATCTTTTTGCTCTTTTTTTTATTCTGAAAACAGCAATTGCCGATATTAATATAGGTATAAAGAGGCATATCTAAGATATTATCCCTTACTTTGCGGTATGAACATTAATCCAAATTTAAATAATACGTAATGAAAAAGAAGTTTTTTTTAAGTTGCCTCTTAATCGTTATGGCATTGCTTCCGGCAGTTGCCCAGATTCAAGATCCGGTACAATTCAAAACCGAGTTAAAGACGATTTCCGATACGGAAGCACAAATAGTATTCACTGGTAAGATTGATGCCGGATGGCACGTTTATTCCACTGATCTTCCTTCGGGAGGTCCTATCTCCGCTACTTTCAACGTAGACAAGATAGAAGGAGTAGAATTAGTAGGAAAGCTCACTCCACAAGGTAAAGAAATTGAAAACTTCGACAAGGTGTTTGAAATGAAATTACGTTACTTTGAGAACACTGCCATTTTCATTCAGAAACTAAAAATAACGGGCGCTACCTATATGATAGAAGGTTATATGGAATTCGGTGCCTGCAACGATGAAAACTGTCTGCCTCCTACTGAAGTTTCTTTCTCTTTCTCCGGAAAAGGAGTTGCCGCTGTCACTACAAGCAAGACTACTGAACCCGCAAAAACAGAAACAGCCATAACGGAAGCTCCTGTAGCGGAAACAGCTACTGCAACTACCGCAACAGATAGTGCTACAACTGCCGCCCTGATCGGCAATGACACTGCTGTCCAAGATTATTGGACTCCGGTTATCCAAGAGCTGAACGCATTTGGCGAAACGACATCACAACAAGACCGTTCATGGATTTACATCTTCTTTGCCGGGTTTATCGGTGGATTACTTGCCTTATTTACGCCCTGTGTATGGCCTATCATCCCAATGACGGTAAGTTTCTTTTTAAAACGTAGTAAAGACAAAAAGAAAGGAATCCGTGATGCATGGACATATGGTACTTCTATCGTAGTGATCTATGTATTATTAGGTCTTGCCATAACCTTGATATTCGGTGCCAGTGCCTTGAATGCACTTTCCACAAATGCTATTTTTAACATATTCTTCTGCTTGATGCTAATTGTGTTTGCAGCCTCTTTCTTTGGAGCATTCGAACTTACTCTTCCTTCAAAATGGAGCAATGCAGTAGACAGTAAAGCGGAACAGACCAGTGGTTTGTTAAGTATCTTCCTGATGGCATTCACCCTATCTTTGGTTTCATTCTCATGCACAGGTCCTATCATCGGCTTTTTGTTGGTAGAAGTTTCCACTACAGGTAGTGTAGTTGCCCCTGCTATCGGCATGTTAGGTTTTGCTCTTGCATTAGCGTTGCCATTCACACTGTTTGCCATGTTCCCGTCTTGGCTGAAATCCATGCCTAAATCCGGTGGTTGGATGAATGTAATTAAAGTAGTATTAGGTTTCCTTGAGCTCGCATTTGCTTTGAAATTCCTGTCGGTTGCTGACTTGGCTTATGGATGGGGAATCCTAGACCGTGAAACATTCCTTGCTTTGTGGATTGTGATTTTCGCTTTGCTAGGCTTCTATTTGCTGGGTAAGATCAAATTCCCTCACGATGATGATGATGATAAAGTAGGTGTTGCCCGTTTTTTTATGGCTCTTATCTCACTTGCATTTGCTGTATATATGGTACCGGGCTTATGGGGTGCTCCTTTGAAAGCTGTCAGCGCATTTGCTCCTCCCATGAATACACAAGACTTCAACTTATACACCAATGAAGTACATGCGCAGTTTGATGACTACGATGCCGGTATGGAATATGCAAAACGTACCGGAAAACCGGTAATGCTTGACTTTACAGGTTACGGATGTGTAAATTGCCGTAAAATGGAAGCTGCTGTATGGACTGATCCGAAAGTAAACAAGTTGATGACTGAGGACTATGTACTGATTACATTGTTCGTTGATAACAAAACTCCATTGCCCGAACACATCAAAGTGATGGAGAACGGTAAGGAACGTACACTACGCACGATCGGTGATAAATGGAGTTACCTGCAACGCTCTAAATTCGGTGCCAATGCACAACCTTTCTATGTATTGATTGACAATGAGGGAAAACCATTGAATAAATCATATTCATATGATGAGGATATAGACAAATATGTTGATTTCCTCCAGACCGGATTACAAAACTATAAAAAATAACCAAAGTGTGTCAAAAGTCGAAGGAGTGTCAAAACTAAATAAACCTATCATTTTATTCATTCAGAATATTCTTTAATGAAAAATATTCTGAAAATCAACAAAAAGGAAAAGACAAACGAAACGATAGTTTTATTCGAGTTTTGACACACTTTCAAAAAGATTTTTGCAAGACCCCTTAATAATTATCTACTATGATCGCCAAACCAGAAAGAGAGCAAATCATTGCCCTTATAAATCGCGAGGTCGTTCCGGCTATCGGGTGCACAGAACCCATAGCCGTAGCCCTTTGTGTAGCAAAAGCAACAGAAACACTAGGTAAAAGACCTGAAAGGATTAAAGCTTTACTCAGCGCCAATATTCTTAAGAACGCCATGGGAGTAGGCATCCCGGGAACAGGAATGATTGGGCTACCTATCGCTATCGCCTTAGGGGCATTAATCGGAAAATCCGAATATCAATTGGAAGTCTTAAAAGACAGCACTCCTGACGCCGTAGCAGAGGGTAAAAAACTAATTGACTCACAAGCTATCTCTATCGGGCTGAAAGAGAATATAGAAGAAAAGTTATATATCGAAATTATCTGTGAAGCTGATGGTGATACAGCGACGGCCATTATTGCTTGCGGGCATACCAATTTTATATATGTGGCCCTAAACAACCAAGTTTTACTAAACAAACAAACTACCTCCACCTGCAATGAGGATGCAAAAGAGCCGGAGTTGAACTTGCGGAAAGTGTACGATTTTGCCACCACCACACCATTGGATGAAATTCGTTTTATTCTTGAGACCAAACGTTTGAATAAAGCAGCGGCAGAACGTTCTTTCAAAGGAAACTACGGTCACGAATTAGGCAAGATTCTGAAAAGCAGCAAAAGCGAAGAACAAATATTGGGAAGTAATACATTTACCCACATCCTTTCTTATACCTCGGCAGCTTGTGATGCACGTATGGCGGGAGCTATGATTCCTGTCATGAGCAATTCAGGAAGTGGGAACCAAGGAATTACAGCTACTTTACCGGTAGTAGTCTATGCCGAAGATAACCATAAATCAGAAGAAGAATTGATCCGCGCACTGACACTTAGCCACCTGACAGCGATTTACATCAAACAAAGCTTGGGACGTCTGTCTGCACTATGCGGCTGTGTAGTGGCTGCAACAGGTTCCAGCTGTGGTATCACTTATTTGATGGGAGGCACTTACGAGCAAATCACTTTTGCCGTACAGAATATGATCGCTAACCTGACAGGTATGATTTGTGACGGAGCCAAGCCCAGTTGTGCTCTGAAATTAAGCAGCGGTGTTTCTACTGCTGTATTTTCAGCTATATTAGCGATGGAACATAAATGTGTATCTTCTGTAGAAGGTATCATTGACAATGATGTGGACCGCAGCATCCGCAACCTGACCAGAATTGGTTCACAAGGCATGAATGAAACCGATAAACTAGTATTGGATATTATGACCCACAAACAATGTGATTAAATATATATAAAGATAAGAGAGTTGAAAACGAATCAGACACGGCATTTTATACAATCCGTGTCTGATTTTATTTCTCACTCCACCAACATGTCTTTATATTGGGTATGCCGGGTAAAAAACATTTTTGCAAAAGAACAAGTAGGACGTATTTTAAGCCCTACAACCGAAGCATATCTCACAGCGGCCTCGGTCAAAGCCTGAGCTATTCCCTGCCCTTCCAACTGTGGGGGAACTATGGTATGAAGGATATCCAAAACTCCGTTCTTTTCATCATATTGCAAATAGGCGATTTGTCCCGATTCAAATACTTCGAAACGGTCTACTTTCTCGTCATGTATAACTGTATGTTCCATTCTATATTGGTTTTAATGTATGACTATTACTAATAAAAACAATAATAAAATGGAATTGTTTTTACTCATAGATGAAATCTGTTACAGAACGTATGTCTGTTGACGAAACTCCGATACACACTTTAAATGACACTATAAAATATTGAGAACTATCTGCCTTGTCTATATTGAAAAGCCGAAGGTAGTATACCAAATTCTTCCTTAAAATACCGACTGAAATATTTCGGATTATTAAAGCCCACCTGATAGGCTATTTCTGAAATATTCTGTTGACTTCCACGGAGTAATTGGGCAGCCCGCTGTAAACGAATTATACGAATAAACTCGATAGGAGTCTTACCGGTAATAGCCAATAACTTTTTATATAAATGAACGCGGCTCATCCCTAATTCCTTGCTTAACTCTTCTACAGACAAATCACTGCGTGCAATATTGTCTTCTACATATTTCACAGCATGATTTATCAGTTTTTCATCCATCGAAGTTATGGCAGTCCCACTAGGTTTGAAATCAATATAAGCATGATTCCAAACCGTTTTCAACTTCTGTTCACTTTTTTCTTCAGGAACAGCAGTCACCATTTCCGGCAACTCCTCCGGTGGAATAATATGAGTTATCATCTCATTATCCTCACCCTCAATCAATTGAATCACCGTTGCTCTTTGTGGAGCAACGGCTGAGATTGTTTCTATGTTTTTTTCTTCTGCAATTTCTTCCGTATTACCAGATTCTAATCTTCGGATATCCTCCTCCAGTCCTTCTATTGTTATTATATGGTTTGGTTCTTCTTCCGATTCCTCCCCGGCATTAGACGCCATATAAAACTCCGGAATCTGAAGTGTGGAAATGTCTTCTACCGGCTTATCTGTAACTTGCACCTGTTCTATCTTCGTCGGTTTACTCTCGGAACGCTTTACTGGGATATGGATAACAAAAACACAACCGACAGGAGTATTATCCATTACGTTCACCGTGCCATCGTGAAGTGTGACAAAATCACGTACAATATTTAGACCACCTCCGCCATCTGAGATATTCATATCCGGATTATCCACTTGATAAAAACGTTCGAAAATGCGTTCTCTGTTTTCTTCTTTAATGCCGACACCTGTATCAGCCACTCTGATTTCCAGCATTTTCCGAGAATCCTGTCCTTCTACTAAACCGACAGACACATCAACTCGTCCACCATTGCAAGTAAATTTTAAAGCATTGGAAAGCAGATTCATCATCACTTCCCTCATTTTATCCCCATCAAACAACATATTCAACGAAGGAACTGCTGAATGAAAAATGAGAGAAATATCTTTCTTTTCAGACAAAGAGATAAAAGAATCACAAATCGTATGAATACAAGAGATGATATCATCATCAGACAGACTTAAATAATATCCATTCACATCAATTTTCCTAAAATCCAACAACCGATTTACAAGATTCAACAACCTTAATGCATTGCGTTGCACTATATTCAATTTATCCATCAGAGCAGCATCCGATTGATATTCCTTCATCAGCGTTTCCAACGGTGAGATAATAAGAGTGAGCGGAGTACGTAATTCGTGGCCGACATGAGTGAAGAACTTCAATTTCATATCTGCCTTCTCCTGATTCCTCTCTATTTCTTGCTTTATTTGCTGTTTTTTAAATTTATCCCGTTCTCCACGCAGAATCCAATAGCGTCCCAATATCAATACAGCAACCAACAAAAGGCTATAAACAACATATGCCCAAACGGAACGCCAAAAAGGAGGATAGATAACAATTTTCAATGAAGCTTCTTCATCTCCACCATATCCGTCACTGTTGACTGCTTTCACCTTCAGCATATAAGTTCCGGGAGCTAGATTAGTATAAGTCACTTTGCCAAAGGCAGTAGTCATCCAACCCTCATTGAAACCTTCCAGTTTATAAGCATACTCCGTTTTTTCCGGCAAAATATAGTTATCAGAAGCAAATTGTACACTGAACATATTCTGTTCATAACTCAATTTTATCTGATCTACCTTGTTCAACGCCTTATCCAAAATCACCCTGCCTTCATATTCCTCACCCACCCCTACTTCTTCATTGAACAAGAACAAACGGGTAAACATCACGCTGGGACGTTTTTTATTGTATTTTATATCATCCGGACGGAAGCGGTTAATACCATACAGCCCTCCCATAAGAATTTCTCCAGAAGACAATTTTTTAATGGAACGCAGGTTGAACCCACTATTTTGCAAACCATCTTTGTCATCATAAACACAACTATGAAAAATATAGCGCCCTGTTTTTAAATCTACTGCCGGTATGACATTAGTTATTCCACGTGCTGTAGTCACCCATATATTTTCATTACCATCTTCTACTATTCCAGAAATGATAGGGCTGGAAACTCCTTGCTCCACTCCTAATATAATCAGTTCATCCGTTTTGGGATTATAAACATTCAGCCCCTCACATGTACCAATCCATATCAATCCACGGCTATCCTCATACACCTGACTTATATTCTGATCTGAAAAATATTCCTTACCAGATTTAGTACCTTCCAGATTAACCACTTTTTTAGTTTCAATATCCAATTCCGAAAGTCCCTGAGCGGTACCAATCCACAAAGAGCCCTCTTTTCCCATACACAAAGAGGAAACATAATCGGATATCAAGCCGGCCGAAGTTGTATTATAAGTGGTGAACAAACCCGTCTTGGGATTCAAACTCTGCACTCCCCCACCCAATGTACCTATCCATATAATCCCCTGCTTATCTTCAGCCAAAGCCAATACATTATTATGAGCCAAAGAATTTTGCCGTTCCGGTATGTTTTTTTTATAATGAATAATACGACCGTTATCATAACAAATCAAGCCTCCCCCAAAAGTACCAATCCAAAGTTTCCCATCATCGGCTTTCAAAATGCAAACAATGGCATCAGTAGTGAGTTTATCCATACCTTTCTGTGGAAAAGCAGCCCAGTTGCCAGTCACGGAATTCCAATATATGATACCGACATCGTTGGTACCCAGCCACACATACCCCTCTTTGTCTTCTTCAATGCAACTAATATCTCCTATATACTCTGCACCAAATTTAAAAGCACACTCATTAAAATAGGAAATTCCTTTTTTATAAGTCCCCACCCACATAGTTTCACTGGAATCCTCGTATAGAACCATTACTGTATTATTTTGCAAACTACGTTCATCACCTGCCTTGTTCCGCAACTGCCTCACTTCCCCTGTCTTCTTATCCAATATATCAATGCCATCCTGATCTGTTCCTATCCATATACGCCCCTGCTTATCCTGTGATACAGCACGGACCATGTTATGAGACCGACGCTTGATAATATTTGTCAGCCAAGACAGCCACTTTTCCTGTTCCGGATTATAAACCCATATTCCAAGCGGACTGTACATCCATATATCATTATCACGATCTACAAACAGAGTGAAAATTCCCTGCTTGTCAGTTCCCAATTCCCCAACCAAATCATCCTGCTGCCATTTAATCTCATTTGTCCGAGTATCCAAACAAACAAGTCTTCCGGTATTATATACCAACAAGATTCCCTTGCTACATTCTACAATGTCCGTAATATCACCTTCTGGCAACTGATGAGTATTAAACAAAAGCGGATACAGTAATTGAGATTCCGGAATGTACAAATAACAGCCTTTTCCTTTTATATAAAACCACATATTTTTATTATGGTCTATATATACTAATGCTGGAGTTCCGTCAATACCGACTTCACATAGCCATGCATGCACCTCCCTATCAAATGTTTCTGATTCCGAGTTGTAAATGACATAACCCACACCGGTAAGAATCCATAAATTTCCTTTATAATCTTCTTGTATGCTTTTGATATAATTATCAGGTAAAGAAGCCGGATCAGCATTATTACTACGAAACAAAGTCATCTGGCACCCGTCATACCGATTTAAACCGGAAGCTGTGGCAAACCACATAAAACCTTCGGAATCTTTAAATATATCAAGGACTTGATTGTTTGACAGACCATCTTTCACCTCCAAATGTTTAAACATGAATTCACTTGCATGCATCAGACTAGAAAAGCATAATAATGTAATGATCAAACATTTTTTTCTTATTCCCATAGATTTTAAAGGCTAATTATTTTTATTCCACTGCAAATGAAGCAAAAAGCTTGATAACAGACAAACTAATATCGGCTTTTTTATCATTCGATACCCACAATATGTTTCATTTTTCCTATTTTTGCAATTGAAATGAAAGCATTAACGGATACACAATACATACGACAGCTTGTCTCGGAGGGAGAACACTGTCATCAGGATTTCAAATTCGAGATTTCGGACGCACGCAAAATAGCCCGTAGCCTTTCCGCATTCGCCAATACCGAGGGCGGCAGGCTGTTAATAGGAGTAAAGGACAATGGCAAAATAGCAGGAGTCCGCTCTGACGAAGAAATATATATGATAGAAGCAGCAGCAACCATGTATTGCAAGCCCAAAGTAGAACTGGAAACGCAGACTTACAAGGTAGAAGGAAAGACTGTATTGGAAATACGTATTAACGAAACGGTTTCTAAACCTGTATATGCCCTAGATGAAACGAATAAGCCATGGGCCTATATCCGCATCAAAGACGAAAACATACTGGCCACTCCCGTCCATCTAAAGATGTGGCAACACAGCAAGAAACCTGAAGGAGCACTTGTAACATTTACCGAAAGAGAGCAACGGTTACTGGATGCCTTGAAAGAAAAAGAGAAACTTTCATTAAATCAATGTTGCAAACTTTGCAGGTTAAACCACAAGACAACTTGTGAACTATTAGCAGACTTTATCCGTTTTGGTCTAGTGGAACTTGTTTTCCATGGACATAAGTTCTATTTTAAATTAAACAAGGAATAAGTAAAATGGATATACTGACCCTATTAATCAGCAGAGTGAATGATGTGCTTTGGACTTATATTTTGATCATCATGCTGTTAGGATGTGCATTTTGGTTTACTTTTAAAACAAATTTCGTACAATTCCGCATGATAAGAGAAATGATACGTCTATTAGGTGATTCTACAGGCAAGACAGAAGGTCGCGAACACCATATTTCCTCTTTTCAAGCTTTTGCCGTTTCCATAGCTAGCCGCGTAGGAACAGGCAATTTGGCAGGAGTCGCCACCGCCATTACTTTGGGTGGTCCGGGTGCAGTTTTCTGGATGTGGGTAATTGCTCTTTTTGGGGCCAGCAGCGCTTTTATTGAGTCCACATTGGCCCAATTATATAAAGTACACGGACATAATTCTTTCGTTGGCGGGCCAGCTTATTACATGAAAAAAGGATTAAAACAGCCGTGGATGGGAGTTTTGTTTGCCTTTTTGCTTATCTTTACTTTTGGATTTGCTTTTAATTCAGTACAAAGCAATACCATTTGTGCCGCTTTCGAAGAAGCATTCAATATTCCTCCCAGCCTAATGGGAGTGATACTGACCTCGCTCACATTAATTATCATCTTCGGAGGCATTCAGCGTATTGCTAAAGTAAGTAGCATTATTGTTCCTGTCATGGCATTGGGATACATCTTTTTATCCCTTTTCATCGTAATTGTAAATGCAAAGCATTTGCCAGAAGTTATTGAATTGATTATAGCGAATGCCTTTGGCTGGGAACAGGCATTAAGCGGAGGTATAGGCATGGCATTAATGCAAGGAATCAAACGTGGATTATTCAGCAATGAGGCCGGTATGGGTTCCGCACCCAATGTAGCGGCAAGTGCCGATGTTACCCATCCTGTAAAACAAGGATTAATTCAGACATTGGGAGTTTTTACCGATACACTTGTCATATGTACCTGCACTGCTTTCATCATTCTTTTCAGCGGAGTAGCCTCCACAAAAGAAGCCAATGGAATAAAACTTACTCAAATGGCACTGAATAATGAAATAGGCAACATCGGAACTATTTATGTGGCGGTGGCAATTCTGTTTTTCGCCTATAGCAGCATTTTGGGAAATTATTATTACGGTGAAGCCAATGTACGTTACATAACTCATCGGAAATGGGCTATCCCCATTTATCGTATAGCAGTGGGAGGAATGGTTATGTTTGGGGCATTGGCCAGTCTGGAACTGGCATGGAGCCTGGCCGATATGGCAATGGGATTTATGACTATCTGTAACTTGATAGCCATTACTTTACTAGGGAAATATGCATTCCGTCTATTGGAAGACTATCGAATTCAGAAACGTAACGGGGTCAAAAATCCAGTTTTCACCAAAGACAGAATGAAAGATATTGAAAATGATTTGGAATGCTGGTAACACAAAGCAATCCCCCCGGCATCAACCATTCAATAAAAATGATAAATAGTAAAACAAAAGGATTTTAATCAAAAATGTTTCAGTTTTTATCGCTATCTTTGCAGACAGGAAAACAATATAATTTAAGAACACAATGAGCATATTTTCAAAATTATTTGGTAAAAAACAGACAGAAGGAGAAGATACAAGCCGCATAGGTGGTATGGAAGACTTCATGACACTAATCCGTGTATATTATCAGTCTGTAATGGCCTGCAACATAGGTATCACAAATATTAATTTTTTGCCAGACATGGCAGTTTTCAAACGCACCCTTAAAATACCGACCCAAAACAACAAGTTGGGAATTGCTGAGAAATCACGCTGCAAAAAGATGTTAGTAGAACTTTATGGTCTAAGTGATGATTTCTTTAAAGAAATTGACGGTTCTATAAAAAAGAATTGCAAGAATGTAAATGATGTCAAGACTTATCTTTTTATGTTCCAAGGATTCAGCAATGACTTGATGATGCTGATAGGTAATTTGATGCAATGGAAATTCCGTATGCCCAGCGTAATGAAAAAAATGTTACGTAACATGACCGAGAAAACAATTCATGATATCATGACCAAGACCGACTGGAAAGACGAAAGCGTACACAAGACCTGTGTTGCCATCCGTAAATACAAACAAGCCTTAGGATATTCTGAAAACTGGATGACGGAATATGTGTATAACATTGTATTACTGGCTAAAAAAGAACCAAAGCCAAAAGAATAATCATTAAAGATTTTATGAAATCCTTATTAAATATAGAAGAACATCCATTAGAGCCTTTTTTACCGGTTAACGCCAAACTACTGATGTTAGGCAGTTTTCCCCCACAAAAGAAACGATGGAGCATGGAATTCTTTTATCCCAATCTGCAAAATGATATGTGGCGTATTTTTGGAATAATATTTTTCCAAAACAAAGACCACTTTCTGAATCCTGACAAAAAAGTATTTGACAAGGAACGTATTATTGATCTTTTGAACAAAAAAGGCATCGCACTTTATGATACCGCTTCAGCTGTTCGCCGTTTACAGGACAATGCCTCAGACAAATTTCTGGAAGTTGTAGAACAGACAGATATCAGTTTGCTACTGAAGCAGATTCCAATGTGCAAGGCCATTGTAACCACAGGACAAAAAGCAACGGATATTATTCGTGAACAAATAAAGGTAAAAGAACCCGTTGTAGGAACCAGTGAACCTTTCGAATTCGAAGACCGGACAATGCGATTATACAGAATGCCTTCGTCCAGCCGTGCCTACCCGTTGCCCATTGAAAAAAAATCAGCAATATACCGGGTCATGTTCAATGAGTTAGGCCTATTAAACGAATAATGAACAATATTTTTTCATAAATAGGTTTGTATATTCCAAATATTACACTACCTTTGCAGCCGCAAACACGGGAGTAGCTCAGTTGGTAGAGCACCGGTCTCCAAAACCGGGTGTCGGGAGTTCGAGCCTCTCCTCCCGTGCAAAAAAGATTATTCAATGCCACGCCATTGGATAATCTTTTTTTATATCTTCTACTTTCTTAAGGAATTTGCAAAAGTTTATGAGTTTGTAGGCTCAACCGCCACTCTGGATGTTGCAAAATGTAAGCAATCACTTCTTCTGTATTAGCACAAGAACAAGGCTGCAAAAAATAATGACTGGCAGACAAATCCAAATAAGCAGAAACATCTTGTCCCACATAAACCACTTTCACCTCATCTATACGATCTAGATTTATTTTCGCCCCTTCTTTAGGGGAACAAGTAACCCAATCTATATTTTCAGGCAGCAGACAAGTGCCGTTTGTCTCAATACAAACATACTTCCCTTCATGATGCAATGCATCAACTAACTTTTCATCAATCCACAATCCTGGCTCACCACCAGTCAGTATTACTATCTGGGTCGAATATTTTGCCACTTCCATCACAATATCCTCATCACTCATCAATGTACCTTCTTCATGCTGAGTATCGCAAAAAGGACATCTCAAATTGCACCCGGAAAAACGTACAAAAACGGCAGGTATTCCAGTATGATACCCCTCCCCCTGTAAGCTGTAAAATATTTCATTAATCCTTCTCATAGATAACGGTATTTCCTTCTGACTCGCGAACTTCAACCTTGAAACAAGTGGGAATTTGCTCACATACCCAACGTGCAATATTTTCAGCTGTAGGATTAAAAGAAACAACCTCATTCAAATTCCGGTGATCCAAACGCCCCATCACCGTTTCCTTGATATGCGTGAAATCCACCACCATACCATCCTCGTTCAAAACCTCGGAACGACAATAAACGGTAATAATCCAATTGTGACCGTGCAAATTCTCACATTTACTTCTATACGACAGCTTCAAGCTATGGGAAGCTGAAATTTCCATTCGTTTAATTACTGTATACATAGCATTTAATTATAATAAGAAAGAACTCACACCTAATGTCACCTCGGTGCTACAGGACGCAAAGATACACCATAAAAAAGAATAATATAAAAAGGACACTGTATTTTTTTGTTTTTTGGTCTATATTTGCACCTATGAAAATACTATATACCATTGTAGGAACAACCTCACTCATACTAGGCATTATCGGCATATTTCTTCCTTTACTGCCTACCACCCCCTTTTTATTACTGACAGCCGCCATGTATTTCCGCAGTTCACCACGCTGGTATCATTGGCTCATCCAACAAAAATATTTAGGAAGCTACATCCGCAATTTCCGCGAGCATAAAGCAATACCTTTACATGCCAAAATCATTTCCGTATCATTAATATGGATTACCCTAAGCTATTGCGCCATCTGGACACTACCCTACATTTGGGCAAGAATCCTGTTTCTGATTATTGCAATCGGTACTACCTGGCACATCTTGTCCTATAAAACATTAAAACGATAGACAATCCTCAACAGACATATGTAATAGTAAAAAGATCATATTCGAACAGCACGGGAAAAACAGCTAATAAAGACGTTAAAAAAGTTTTTTAAACGACAAACGATAAATTTAGGACGAAATATTTTCGTGTTTGCTTCCAATCCTTTATATTTGTGTACAATTTTGGTATAAAATGACTGAAGAAGACAAAAAGCTATTAAATACTTTCGAGGCAAGACTGAGGCATTTTATGTATTTGCATGATGAATTGAAACATGAAAATGCACAGTTAAAGCAACTTCTCACTGAAAAAAACGAGGAGGTAAGACGATTGGAAAATAGCCGGAAAGAATTAGAAGTAAGGTATACCAATTTGAAAATGGCGAGGACAATCAGTATTCATGATAAAGACATCAATGATACAAAACAACGGTTGTCAAGGCTTGTGCGTGAGGTCGACAAATGCATCGCTTTATTAAACGAATAAAAAAAGTTGGACAATAAAACGATAGTATTATGGACGATATGATGAAGATACATCTACTGATTGACAACGAACGATACCCGATGACCATCCGTCGTGAAGATGAACAGTTATACAGGGACGCTGCCAAACAGATTGACAATAAACTAAACAAATACCGTAGTTATTACCCTGATTTCAGCCCCGCAAGGCATTGGGCAATGGCTGCGCTGGAGTTAGCTTTTGAAAATATTTCTATGAAAGACAGGAATAATACTGCACCTTATCAGGAAAAATTGAAGGAGCTGACCAAAGAGATAGAAAAACAAATCAGTAACAGAGAGTAATCGTTTAGAATTGAAGATATTCACGCACAGCTATACTGTTAAGAGAAGGGTTCTTAACAGATAGATTGTGCGTTTTTTATTTATATATAAATTAATAACAATGATAACAACGGTAATAATAGCAATTGTGTGTTTCGCTGTAGGTGGTGGCCTATCATACATGCTTTTCAGATATGGCCTGAAATCTAAGTATGACATCATCATCAAAGAGGCACAGACGGAAGCTGAAGTAATTAAAAAGAACAAGCTTTTGGAAGTAAAAGAAAAATTCCTGAACAAAAAAGCTGATCTGGAAAAAGAAGTCGCCCTACGTAACCAAAAGATTCAGCAAGCCGAAAATAAATTAAAACAACGCGAACTGATGTTGAATCAAAAACAGGAAGAGGTTCAACGCAAACGTACAGAAGCGGAAGCTATCAAAGAAAATCTAGAAGCTCAAATTGTCATCATAGACAAGAAAAAGGATGAACTGGATAAATTACAAATGCAAGAACGTGAAAAACTGGAAGCTCTTTCCGGTCTTTCTGCTGAGGAGGCCAAAGAACGCCTGATTGAATCTTTGAAAGAAGAAGCGAAAACACAGGCTGCTTCCTATATTAACGACATTATGGACGACGCCAAATTAACAGCTAATAAAGAAGCTAAACGTATCGTTATCCAGTCTATCCAACGAGTAGCCACAGAAACTGCTATCGAAAACTCTGTAACCGTATTCCATATTGAATCGGACGAAATAAAGGGACGCATCATCGGCCGTGAAGGGCGTAATATCCGGGCTTTAGAAGCAGCAACCGGTGTCGAAATCGTTGTAGATGACACCCCCGAAGCTATTGTACTTTCAGCGTTTGACCCTGTACGCCGCGAAATTGCCCGCTTAGCATTACACCAACTGGTTACAGATGGACGTATCCACCCGGCACGCATTGAAGAAGTGGTAGCTAAAGTACGCAAACAGGTAGAAGAAGAAATTATTGAAACCGGTAAACGTACCACTATTGATTTAGGTATTCATGGCCTGCACCCTGAATTGATCCGTATTATCGGTAAGATGAAATATCGGTCCTCATACGGTCAGAACCTTCTACAACATGCTCGTGAAACAGCCAATCTTTGCGCTGTGATGGCTTCTGAACTAGGTTTGAATCCTAAAAAAGCAAAACGTGCTGGATTACTGCATGATATAGGTAAAGTACCTGATGAAGAACCGGAATTGCCGCACGCATTGTTAGGCATGAAGATAGCCGAAAAATATAAAGAGAAACCAGACATATGTAATGCTATCGGTGCTCACCATGACGAAACTGAAATGACTAGCCTGCTGGCTCCCATCGTACAGGTATGTGATGCCATTTCAGGCGCACGTCCAGGCGCTCGTCGTGAAATCGTAGAAGCTTATATCAAGCGTTTGAACGATCTAGAACAATTAGCCATGTCTTATCCAGGGGTAACAAAAACCTATGCTATCCAAGCTGGCCGCGAATTACGTGTGATTGTAGGTGCCGACAAGATTGACGACAAACAGACTGAAAGTTTATCCGGTGAAATTGCGAAAAAGATTCAAGACGAAATGACTTATCCGGGACAAGTGAAGATTACAGTCATCCGCGAAACACGTGCGGTAAGTTTCGCCAAATAAAAATCAGAAACAAGAAACTCAACTATAATCCCTCTTTTTCTTTAGAAGAAAGAGGGATTTTTCATTTTGTATTCCCACATTTTATCCACAGTCTGGACAAACTCAAGAAAAAAAATAAATTTCTAATTGCCAAGCAGTAAATCATCTAATCCTTCATTTAAATTATGTAGAACATAAAACAAGATCAAACTATGAGACTTAACAGTATGCTAGCCACAGTGCTTATTTTCCTTTGCTCTTTAGTAATTTCATCGTGCAGCAATGATGAACTTGCTCCCATCTCCTTAAAAAATAGAGAAACAGCAAATATAAAATTAAACTATCCTAATAATCAGACATACTCTTTTCCTTTGCAAGGGGGAGACGGGAATTATGAAATAAGCTGCGATAAACCGGAAATTATAGAAACCAAAATGATTTCTTCTTGCGACATATCCATAAAAGCATTAGCATTAGGTGAAGCGATTATTACTGTAAGAGATCAATCAGGAAACACACTTGACATTCATGTAATAGTAGACTATTACACCGATAATTACATTGTAAGCAAACAGGATATACTTCTTACAGGAGACTTAAAAGACTCTGAAAAACAAACAATTAAAGAAAAAGCATTAGCTACAATACCAGTAAAGACAGGAGGAGGATACAAATTTATCTACACGGATGCAGAAATTGCAAGAGGCAAAGTACTGGTTTATCAAGAAAAGTTTGGAGACAAGGCTATAGAAGGTAGTTTTGAAAGAAAATCCAATGAAATAGAAAATGAGCAATGGGGTACAAGACATATCATCTCATTTGATCTAACTCTTCCAGAACAACCCAAAAGAACATTTATAATCTCTGAATATATACCTTCTTCCAGGACTTCCCCCATAGTCCTCATGGCTTTTTTTGAGGATTTAAAAAAGACATTCACTATAGATTATCCGACCGTCGAGCAAGTTTATACCGAGCAAGTATTAACTGTACCGTCACATTTATATTATTAATATATTATCTTTCTTTCCAAAAGGAAAGAGCATTCATTCTTGTTATATGCGGTAGAACCTCATCTACCCCATATAACAAGAATGATCCCCCATTCCTCCAATATCCCCATGTATAAAAAACATTCTTTTGGCCAAAAGTTTATTTTTGAAGTATTCGTTTTTCTTCGAACATTTTTTTTGCACAGGCATACCCTTCCTCATATAAATCGGTCAGTTTCTTTATATCTGTTTCAATACGGTCCACTTCCATCGGCTTTTCAGGACGAATTACCACAATCCTGCCCTTGTCTTCCAATTGCTCTACCAAATCAAGCTGTTCGTTGTAAATACGACAACGTTTACTTAAAACCACGCGCAAACGAGGGTATTTTTTATAGATAAAATGAGGAATTTTCATATCCTTTCCTTTTTTGCGATATCCCCGATTACGGGTAAGTACCACTACATTTTTATCAAATCCTTGTTCAATAGCACGCAACACAGGAATAGAATCCACAATTCCCCCATCCAGCATCGGCTCACCATCTACATAAGCTATAGGACAAACATAAGGAAGACTGCTGGACGCCTTAGCTATGGCAATAATACGTCGAGGATCATGTTTCTCTTCCAAATAACACGCCCTACCTGTAATGCAATTAGTAGTCACCATTTCAAAACGAGCAGGATTTTCAGCATATGTTTTATAATCATAAGGAAGAATTTCCTTAGGAAAATGTTCATAAAGCAATTCCTGATCAAGAATACTGTGCTTACGCCATAAATGCTTTATGCCGATATAATGATATTTCTCCAATAAATCAATATTACTAAACTTAGCTCTACCACGCTGGCGAGACATATATGAAAGACCATTGCACGCTCCGGCAGAAACTCCTACCCCATACGGAAACCAAACCTTCTTATCCATCATATAGTCTAATACCCCGCAGGTAAAAACTCCGCGCATACCTCCGCCTTCCAGTACCAGCCCTGTTTTATCATCTATTTTCATAATCAATGTTGAGGAACAAATCTATCCTTGAAAGAGTTCACTGCAAAGTTAACCTTTTCAAAGTATTTAGCCGTATCTTTTATATTTATTAAATAATTGCATTCCATCATAAATATCAATCAAATTCTCCTAGCAGTATAAATTACTGAATGGCAACTTATCAAGGAAAAATAAGAGAAACCTGTGAAATTAGAAAAGCAAGATTGACAAATGATAAAAATAAAGCCGAAATCGATTAAAAAATCAAATAAGCAAATAGTACTTTTAAGATTATAATTATTACATTTGCAACACAGTTCAATAAATTTTCAATTAAAATAAAGTTAGCCATGTTTGATTCCGCAACTTATCAAAGACGCCGTCAGGCACTTAGAAACAAAGTGCAAAACGGTATTATCCTTATACTAGGTAATAATGAAGCTCCGGCAAACTATCCGGATAACACATATAAATTCCGTCAGGACAGTTCATTCCTCTACTTCTTCGGTCATTCTCACCCCGGATATGCAGGTGTAATAGATATAGAAGCAGGAGAGGATTATTTCTTCGGAAATGATGTAGATATGGACGACATTATCTGGATGGGGCCCCAACCCAGTGTGAAAGAGTTGGCTGCACAAGTAGGTATTCAGAAAAGTTTTCCCTTCCCCCAGCTAAAAGAGGTGGTAGGAAAAGCTATCGCACAAGGTAGAAAAGTACATTTCCTTCCTCCCTACCGATTCGATAATATGATGCTCTTGGAAGACTTAACCGGTATCCGTGCCGCTATAGTAAAGAAATACGCTTCTGTAGAATTGATAAAAGCTGTAGTTGATTTACGTTCTGTAAAAGAAGCTTGCGAAATAGCAGAAATCGATTTGGCATGTAATATCGGTTATGAAATGCACACAGCCGCTATGCGTCTATGTAAACCTGGAATAAAGGAACAATATATCGCCGGAGTACTGGATGGCATCGCCGCTTCTTATGGAAGCATGACTTCATTTGCCACTATCCTGACCCAACATGGGGAAACATTACATAATCATGACCATAGCCATATATTAGAACCAGGACGCATGATGCTGACAGATGCCGGAGCTGAAAGAGTGACAAATTATTGTTCTGACCATACCCGTACCGTACCTGTGGGAGGCAAATTTGAAGGACGGCAAAAAGATGTGTATAATATTGTATTGGCTTGCCATGATAAAGCATTGGAAATTACTCGTCCAGGTATAACCTATATGTCTGTACACTTAGAAGTCTGCAAAGTGCTGGTTCAAGGATTAAAAGACCTGGGGCTCATGAAGGGCAATGTGGAAGAAGCTGTTGCCGCTGGTGCACACGCTTTATTCCTGCCCCATGGATTAGGTCATATGATGGGATTGGATGTACATGACATGGAAGACCTGGGACAAATTTACGTAGGATATGACGATGAAATCCGTCCTTCTTCCCAGTTCGGGCTAGCCTCCCTGCGCATGGGACGTCGCTTACAGGAAGGCTTTGTGATTACCGATGAACCGGGCTGCTATTTTATTCCAGCATTGATTGACAAATGGAAAGCTGAGAAAATGCATACAGACTTCCTGAACTTTGATGCCATTGAAAAATTCAAAGATTTTGGAGGCATCCGCCTGGAAGACGATATTCTGATTACTTCGGAAGGCTCCCGTTTCACTGGCGAGAAACGCATCCCTATCACTATCGAAGAAGTAGAAACTATCATGAATGAGTAACATAACAAACAAAACTATTATTTCTAAAATGAAAAGATTTACATTATTAGCAGCATTAGGTTTATGCAGTATAAGCCTCTTTGCACAAGATGCACAAAAAGAAGAGCCAAAGGAAGAAGGGTTTGTATTCACTACAGTAAAAGAACTGCCTATTACTTCTGTCAAGAACCAAAGCCGTGCCGGTACTTGCTGGTGCTATTCCAGTATGGCTTTTCTAGAATCAGAATTACTTCGTATGGGAAAAGGAGAATACGACTTTTCTGAAATGTACATCGTACACCAAACTTATTTGGATCGAGCCGATGCCGCCGTACGTACTCACGGAGATGTATCTTTTTCCCAAGGAGGATCATTCTATGACGTTATCTATGGAATGAAAAAATTTGGTCTGGTACCCGAAGAAGTTATGCGTCCGGGAGTCATGTATGGTGATACATTAAGTAACCATACAGAACTTACAGCCGTATCGGATGCTGTAGTAGCAGCAATAGCCAAAGGAAAATTACGCAAACTCCAGACAGATAATAACCATAATCCATTATGGAAAAAGGCCATTGCCGCTATTCATGATATCTATTTAGGTAAATGCCCTGAAAAATTCACTTATAAAGGAAAAGAATACACTCCCCATTCATTCTTCGAATCAACAGGATTGAATCCAAATGATTACATTTCATTGACCTCGTACACCCACCATCCGTTCTACGAACCATTTGTTCTTGAAATTCAAGACAACTGGCGTTGGGGGCAATCATACAACCTTCCCATTGATGAATTCATGCAGGTTTTTGATAATGCCATTAATAACGGCTATCCAATCGCATGGGGATCTGATGTCAGTGAACAAGGCTTTACACGTGACGGCGTAGCTGTTATGCCCGATACGGAAAAAGTACAAGAACTAAGTGGATCAGACATGGCTCATTGGTTGAAAATGAAACCGGAAGAAAAGAAACTGAACACCAAACCACAACCTCAGAAATGGTGTACACAAGAAGAACGCCAGGAAGCTTATGACAATTGGGAAACAACCGATGATCATGGTATGTTGATTTACGGTATAGCTAAGGATCAAGAAGGAAACGACTATTATATGGTAAAGAATTCTTGGGGAAAAGCCGGAAAATACGATGGCTTATGGTATGCCTCTAAAGCATTCGTCCGTTACAAAACCATGAATATCGTAGTCAATAAAAATGCACTGCCTAAAGAAATTGCTAAAAAATTAGGTATCAAATAATCCGCTACTATACAATACTTTACCGCTAATTCCATAAAATATATATGGAATTAGCGGTTTTTTTATTTGTTTTTTCCTAACTTTACGGATTGATTGGGTAAGTATAACCAGAAAATGGTATTATCCCGTCTCCGAGAGCAGAAAAAAGAAAAAACAATATATAAAATGAATCACAAATGGAATTATCAACCTCCAAGCCAAGAACAGACAGAAGCAGCTAAAGCATTAGCCAAAGAAACAGGGATCAGCCCGATTCTTTGTAAGTTGTTGCTGGAAAGAGGTATAACCTCAGCAGCAGAGGCTAAAAGATTTTTCCGCCCCCAGCTTAACGAGCTACACGACCCATTCCTGATGAAGGATATGAGCATTGCTGTAGAACGGCTTAATCAAGCTATGGGCAGGAAAGAACGTATCATGGTTTATGGAGATTATGATGTAGACGGTACAACAGCTGTAGCATTGGTATACAAATTTCTCCAGCAGTTCTATTCGAACATTGACTACTATATTCCCGACCGATATAATGAGGGCTACGGAGTATCAGTAAAAGGAGTGGATTATGCCTGTGAAACAGGTGTAAAACTCATTATTGTGTTAGATTGCGGTATTAAAGCCGTAGAGGAAATTGCTTATGCAAAAGAAAAAGGTATCGATTTCATCATCTGTGACCACCATGTGCCTGATGATATATTGCCACCAGCCGTAGCTATTCTGAATGCCAAACGGGCTGACAATACATATCCTTACGATCATCTTTCGGGATGTGGTGTAGGCTTCAAGTTCATGCAGGCTTTCGCTTTGAATAATGGCATTGAATTTCATCAACTAACTCCTTTATTAGATTTGGTTGCTGTCAGTGTAGCATCAGACATCGTACCTATCATGGGAGAGAACCGAGTGCTGACACACCACGGCTTAAAGCAGTTGAATTCCAATCCCAGTGTAGGTCTGAAAGCTATTATCGATGTATGCGGATTATCAGAAAAAGAAATTACCGTAGGTGATATCGTATTCAAGATAGGTCCGCGCATCAACGCATCCGGACGTATACAGAACGGAAAAGAGGCGGTGGAACTGCTCATAGAAAAGGACTTCTCGGCAGCATTGGAGAAAGCCAACCAAATCAACCAATACAATGAAACCCGTAAAGATCTGGATAAGACCATGACCGAAGAGGCCAACCAAATTGTAGACCACTTGGAAGGACTAGCAGACCGGCGTTCCATTGTCATCTATAATGAAGCGTGGCATAAAGGTGTTATCGGTATCGTAGCCTCACGCCTTACAGAGATTTATTACCGCCCGGCAGTTGTATTAACCCGTACAGATAATCTGGCAACTGGTTCTGCCCGTTCCGTATCAGGTTTCGATGTCTACAAAGCTATCGAACATTGTCGTGACTTGTTGGAAAACTTTGGAGGACACACTTATGCTGCAGGACTATCCATGAAAGTGGAAAATGTGGAAGAATTCACCCGTCGTTTTGAAACCTATGTCACAGAACATATTTTGCCGGAACAGACCAGTGCTGTAATTGATATTGATGCAGAAATTGACTTCCGGGATATCACTCCGAAGTTCCATGCCGACCTGAAAAAGTTCAATCCCTTCGGACCGGACAACCACAAACCAATCTTTTGTACACATAATGTATATGATTATGGAACCAGCAAAGTAGTAGGGCGTGATCAGGAACACATCAAGTTGGAATTGGTAGACAATAAATCAAACAATGTGATGAATGGCATCGCTTTCGGACAAAGTTCACAAGCACGCTATATCAAGACCAAACGTTCTTTTGATATTTGTTATACCATTGAAGAGAATACGCACAAACGTGGTGAAGTACAATTGCAAATAGAAGATATAAAACCCAGTGAGGAATAATGATAAAGATTTATCTTTGAAATATGTCAAAACTTTAATGACGTTATCAGACACTTATCAGAATAATAAGATGATAAGTCATTGGAGTTTTGACATAATTTTCTTATTTCCCTTCCAATGACCTATAAAGAAATTCTAAAACAATATTGGGGATATGATGACTTTCGGGGCATACAGAAAGAAATCATTGAAAGTATAGGCAACGGTCACGACACGCTAGGATTGATGCCTACCGGTGGCGGCAAATCCATTACCTTCCAAGTACCAGCTTTAGCACAACCCGGATTATGTTTGGTTATTACACCTCTTATTGCCCTGATGAAGGACCAAGTACGCAATTTACGCGACCGAGGTATCAAAGCTTTGGCAGTTTATTCAGGCATGACACGCGAAGAGATCATTGTTGCATTGGAAAACTGTATCTTCGGCGACTATAAATTCCTTTATATTTCTCCGGAAAGGCTGGATACTGAAATATTCCGTAGCAAACTACGGAACATGAAGGTAAGCATGATCACGGTAGATGAGTCACACTGTATCTCTCAATGGGGATATGATTTCCGCCCTGCTTATCTGAAAATTGCAGAAATTCGCGAACTCCTTCCCGACATACCTGTATTGGCACTGACAGCAACTGCCACTCCGGAAGTAGTAACAGATATTCAAACAAAGCTAAACTTTAAAAAAGACAGTCAGGTTTTCCGAATGAGTTTCGAAAGAAAAAACCTGGCTTACATTGTACGTCCTACAGAAAATAAACAGGAAGAGCTATTACATATTTTAAATAGTGTGCCCGGCTGCGCCATTGTCTATACCCGCAACCGGAAACGTACACGTGAAATTGCCGAACTACTGGTCAATAACGGCATAACTGCCACTTTCTATCATGCCGGTTTGAATAATGATGTAAAAGATCAACGTCAAAAAAGCTGGCTCACCGGAGAAAGCCGTACTATGGTAGCAACCAACGCCTTCGGAATGGGTATCGACAAACCAGATGTACGTATCGTTATCCACATAGATATGCCTGATTCTCCTGAAGCCTATTTTCAAGAAGCCGGACGAGCAGGGCGCGACGGGCAGAAAGCATATGCTGTCCTGCTATACGCCCAAAGTGATAAAACCACCCTCAACAAACGTATCAGTGATACATTTCCCGACAAGGATTATATCCGAAAAGTGTACGAAGATATCAACTACTATTTTCAAATGGCCATGGGAGACGGTATGGGTTGCACCTTTGCTTTTAACTTGGATGAATTCTGTCGTAACTTCAAACATTTCCCCGTACAAGCCGACAGCGCTTTAAAGATTCTGACCCGTGCCGGATATTTAGAATATACAGACGAGCAAGATAATGCTTCACGTATTCTTTTCACGATGAAACGCGACGAACTCTATAAACTACACGAGAATGATACAGATACAGAGAAACTGATAAACATCATCTTGCGTTCTTATACAGGACTATTTACTGATTATGCCTATATTAACGAAGATTCCTTAGTAATCCGCTCCGGATTAACCCGCCAACGAATCTATGAAATTCTACTGGCGCTGACTCGTAGACATATCATACATTACATTCCACGGAAAAAGACACCTTATATTATATATACCCGTGAACGGCAAGAAAAGAATCGCCTTGCCCTAACTCGGGAAATATACGAAGACCGGAAAAAAAGCTATACCACCCGAATCAAGGCTATGATAGAATATGCCACAGCCGATGATAAATGTCGTAGCCGAATGCTACTCAGATATTTCGGAGAAAAGAACGAACACAACTGCGGACAATGTGATGTATGTCTTAACAAACATCATTCAGGAATAAAACAGGGAGAATTTCAAGAATTGGAACAACAAATCAAACAGCTATTGCAGGCAGGCGCCATGCCTGCTTCAGAACTACTGAACCAATTGAATAGCAATCGTGAAAAAGCGGAAAAGGTACTCTCCTACCTACTTTCCGAAGAAATAATACAATTAAAAGATGGAATTCTTTCTGTATAAATCGTATCTTTGCCATTGATTTATTAACCTTTTACCCCAACAGAACATGAAAAAAATGCATTTGGCAATCATTTGTCTTTTTACCGGTTGTACTATCTTTGCCCAAAACATAGAAGTACAGCCCATCCCTCAACAAGTTTCCAAACAAGACGGACAAATCAATTTACCTGAAACTTACCAACTCTTGGGAGAAACTGAAGCCAATCCATATGCCGTACAAGAATTAAAAGATTTATTAGGTGGAAAACACCCGGCCAACACCGGTTTGCGCATTTATATAGGAGAAAAAGGAGACAAGTCCATCCGCAAGTTTACTCGTCAGATCCCCAACCAAAAGGAAGGTTATTATCTATCCATCAATAATAAGGAAATAATTCTGGCAGGAAACGATGAACGTGGAACCTACTATGCCTTGCAAACCTTAAAACAATTGCTCAAAGATAACCAATTACCGGTAATAGAGATACAAGACTATCCGGCCATACGCTACCGTGGTGTCGTAGAAGGATTTTACGGGACCCCCTGGAGCCATAATGCCCGTCTTCGCCAACTTCAATTTTATGGTGAAAACAAAATGAACACCTATATATACGGTCCTAAAGATGACCCTTACCATAGTTCTCCCAACTGGCGTCTGCCTTACCCCGAAAAAGAAGCAAAACAATTACAGGAATTAGTAAAAGTAGCTCAAGAAAACGAAGTCGATTTTGTTTGGGCTATCCATCCGGGACAAGACATCAAATGGAATAAGGAAGACCGTGAATTATTATTGGCAAAATTTGAAAAGATGTATCATCTCGGTGTCCGTTCTTTTGCCGTCTTCTTTGATGATATTTCAGGAGAAGGTACCAACCCTGTGAAACAAGCAGAACTGCTGAATTACATAGATGAACATTTTGTAAAAGTAAAACCGGATGTAACTCCCCTTATCATGTGTCCCACAGAATACAATAAAAGTTGGTCCGACCCTGCTAAAGGATATCTTACTACTTTAGGAGACAAACTGAATCCATCCATACAAATTATGTGGACAGGAGACCGGGTTATTTCCGATATTACCCAAGATGGTATTCAATGGATAAACGAACGGATTAAACGTCCGGCATATATATGGTGGAACTTTCCTGTTTCCGATTACGTTAGAGATCATCTGCTCATGGGACCAGTATATGGAAACGATACTCAAATAGCCAATCAGATGTCTGGCTTTGTAACTAATCCGATGGAACATGCCGAGGCTTCTAAAATAGCCATTTATAGTGTAGCCTCATACGCTTGGAATCCAACAAAATATAACAGTGAAAAAACTTGGAAAGACGCTATTATGAACATTTTGCCCGATGCTGCCACTGAACTGGAATTCTTTGCCGCCCATAATTCGGACTTGGGCCCCAACGGACATAAATATCGCCGAGAGGAATCTGTAAATCTCCAACCCACAGCGCAGAGCTTTACTGAAAGTTACATAAAAAATAAAACTTACACTGAAAAAGACTTCTCTATTCTACAAGAAACCTTCAGCCAGATGGTTGAATCAAGTGATATTTTAGTCGCCCATGCTGATAAAAATCCGATTATAGTAGAAATCATGCCTTGGCTTTATCAGTTCAAACTATTGGGTGAAACCGGAAATGAAGTACTGGCAATGGTCAAAGCATACGACAAAAATGACCAATCTTTATTTATGCGTAAATACAAGCACGTGAAAGCCTTGCAACAACAAATGTTTCAAATTGACCAGACATACAACCAAAACCCTTACCAGCCGGGTATAAAGACAGCAGGAAGAGTAATCAAGCCATTGATTGATCAAACTTTCGCCACCGTCACGCAATGCTATAACCAAAAATATAGCACACTGCTGAATGCTGAAACCGACTATATGCCGCATAAACTAATAAGCGATATCAGTCAGATAAAGAACTTACCTTTACAGGTAAAGATAAACCGCATTCAGATTTCTCCGGCGCTGGAAGTTATCAGATGGCCCGGTAATGGTTCATTGACTATCGAACTGGATCAAGTTTATCCCGGAGAAAATATAGAGATAGATTTCGGGAAACCGGAAATCGCAACTTGGGGAAGTCTTGAGATATCTGCAAATGGAAAAGACTGGAGTAAAGTAAACTTTACACAAAAAAACAACCGACTGACTGCCAGTTTACAACAGAAACCAATAAAGGCAGTACGTTTTACCAACATGCAGCATCAGGAACAAGAAATTTACCTCAGACGATTTATTATAACAATAGACAAATAAAACAACTATAAATTATGGGCTTATTTAAATCCTTATTCGGCGGAAACAACACCCCCGAAACCGAAAAAGAGAAAAATGATAAAAAGAACTTCGAGATTTTAAAATACGACGGCATCCGCGCCCAACGTATGGGTAAACTACCTTATGCCATTAAATGTTTTGAAGAAGCAGTTGCCATCAACGATGAATTGGAAACACTCAGCCTGCTAGCCACTGCTTATACACAGGCGAACCGGCTAGATGACGCCCGTATCACACTAGACCGCATGGCTACAAAAGATCCTGAACAAGTAAACACCTTCCTTTCACTAGCTGGCATCTGCTATATGCAGGAAGATTACGAAAATATGAAGGATGCCTGCCAAAAAGCTTTGGTTTTAGATAATAAGAATCCCCTATCTTTCTATTTGACAGCAAAAGCAGCTATCGGCATGAAAGATGATATCACCGCCATCGCTATGCTGACTAAAGCTATCGTATTGAAAGAAGATTATACCGAAGCATACCAGCTACGCGCTGAAGTACTTTGGAAAATGAAACAAGCAAAAGATGCTGCCGAAGATATACAAAAGTTGCTCAGCCTCAATCCCGACGACGAACAAGCCTTGCTTTTGAAAGGAGAAATTCTAGCCGCCACCAATGAACCGGAACAAGCACAAGAATGTTTTAATCAAGTATTGTCACTCAATCCGTTCAATGAAAAGGCCTATATCCTGTCAGGCGAACTATATCTGGTAAACAAAGATTTTGACAAAGCATTGGCTGTATATGATGAAGCCATTGAAATCAATCCCAACTTTGCCAAAGCATATCATGAACGAGGACGTATCAAATTACTTAAAGGAGACAAAGACGGATCTGTGGAAGATATGAAGAAAGCAATAGAACTGGCTCCTGAAAATGAAATGAATATTAGCGGTCAATACAATAATTATGAAAACATGACTAAGAATGTTCCGTTTTAAAAGCGGAACATTTCAATTCGTTTTATTGTTTATTTATATACAAAATAAGCAAAAAACACATGAGCGTAAAAGAACAGTATTGGAAATATTCCCTTATCACCATTATACTGGGATTAGGACTTATTTTATTTATAAAAATGTCTCCTTTCATGGGAGGTATTTTAGGAGCATGCACCATTTACATCATGGTAAGAAAACAAATGTTTTATCTTACCCAAGAAAAACATTTCAAAAAAAGTATTACAGCCATTTTACTCTTGATAGAAGCCATCATGTGCTTTCTTGTACCTTTATCATTGGCTGTATGGTTACTGATCAATAAATTACAGACGGTAAACGTAGATACGACAGGTTTTATCCATACGGTAACCAATCTTGCCGATTGGCTTCATACCAAGACGGGATATGACTTACTAAGCACAGAAAACATTTCATCCATAGCCTCCATTCTTCCTGCCATCGGACAGTTTCTGATGGGAAGTATCAGTAGCTTTGCCGTTAATGCTTTCGTATTGGTCTTTATTCTCTACTTCATGCTGATTGGCGGAATTCAAATGGAAAAATACATCTATGAGTTACTTCCTTTCAGCGATACAAACAAAAAAAATGTACTGAAAGAAATTAATATGATTGTCAGAAGTAATGCAATAGGTATTCCCTTACTGGCAGTCATTCAAGGAGGAATAGCTACATTAGGCTACTATTTGTTTGATGTACCCAGCGCGCTATTGTTTGGCTTCCTGACCTGCTTTGCCACCGTCATTCCTATTGTAGGAACAGCATTGGTATGGTTCCCTCTAGCTGCCTATCTTGCTCTTTCAGGAGATTGGACACATGCCGCCGGACTACTTCTTTATTGTGGATTAATTGTAACAAACATTGACAATCTAATTCGTTTTATTCTGCAAAAGAAGATGGCAGACACCCATCCACTCATCACCATTTTTGGAGTGGTCATCGGACTTTCCTTATTCGGATTCATGGGTGTCATATTCGGACCGTTATTGTTATCCATCTTCATTTTATGCGTGAATATCTTCAAGACGCAATACTTAAAATAATCACTTTATATATAGTTGATAAGCATCCGCCAGTTGTTTCATCGCCTTTTCAATGATACAACGCGGACTTGCCACGTTTAAACGCATAAAGCCAATGCCTTCCTTACCAAACATTTCCCCGTCATTCAATGCCAAATGCGCTTTATCTACAAAGAATTCATTCAAATCCTTCTGGCTCAACTCCAGTTCACGGCAATCCAACCAAACTAAATAAGAAGCCTCCGGACGAATGGCCTTGATTTTAGGTGCATGTTTTTTCAAAAATTCGTCGACAAAATCTATATTTCCTTGTATATACGCCAAACATTGGTCAAGCCATTCCGTACCATGACTATAAGCAGCCTCAACAGAAAGAAAAGCAAAGACATGTCCCATATCCAACTCACCGGCATCCATATAGATACGGAAGCGTTTACGCAAATCTTCATTAAAAATAAGAGCATGCGAGGCAGATAGTCCCGGCATATTAAAAGCTTTGCTAGGAGACATAAAAGTAACGGAGTTCATTCGAGCCTTTTCACTGACAGTAGCAAAAGGACGATGCGTATGAGGAGGTAAAGTCAAATCCGCATGAATTTCATCCGAGAAGACCAATACTTTCTCATCATAACAGATATCAGCTATCGCTCGTAACTCTGCTTCAGTCCACACAACGCCACCCGGATTATGAGGATTACATAAAATAAAGAGCTTACAACCTTTAATTTGTTCACGAAAAGCATCCAAATCCATACGGTACATCCCGTTCTCCCATCTCAACGGATTTATGACCAAAGTACGCTCTTTACGAGTCGTAACCCATGCAAAAGGATGATAAACAGGAGGTTGAATCATTACCTTATCCCCTTTCTGAGTAAAACAATTCATAGCCATACCGATGCCCGGTACAATGCCGGGAACAAAATTTATCACTTCCTTGGTCACGATCAAATCATAACGCTGTTTTACCCAGTTTATAATTGCATTATAATAGCTATCTGGTTTGCCGGTATACCCTAGAACTTCATTTTCGCAACGTTTACGAATAGCATCTGTTACAAAAGGAGCTGTGGCAAAATCCATATCAGCCACCCATAAAGGAATCAAATCCGTACGTCCCCAAATATGTTTCAGCCCTTCTACTTTCTCAGCAGACGTACCGCTGCGATCTATCACTTTATCAAAATTGTATTTCATTGTTTCTATTTTTAGGAATTGTCGCCCAAATATAGGAAATTTCTACATTGGGCGACATTAATATTCCCTTATTTTTTCAAGGCTTCAATTACCTGAGGCATCATTGTCCAAACAAAGTTTTCACTTTGTGCTGTATAAAAATTACCATCAACAACCGATTTTTCATCAGTAGCCATCCCTTTACTTACAGCCGGTTTTGCCAAAGGATGCACAGCTAATCTCTTTCCCTCTGTTATTCCAGCAAAATCAAACAACAGACCTGCAGCACAATGACCTATCAGGATCTTTCCCTTCCCGGCAAATGCTTTCAAGACCAACATCAAGTCCACATTATAAGACTTATCCGCATTTTGAGCAAATACGGGAACCGCATCCCCACAGGCAAAAACCAAAGCATCAAAATCATCTTCATGCCCTATAAGATTTGCAATCACATCATCGGCCACCAATTCAATGCCCGAGTTTGTTTTAATTTCCTTTGTTTCCGCCACTGCATACACCTTATAGGATATACCATTTTCAAAAAACGCTTCCAAATACTGGAACAAACCGAATCCGTTCACCGGATTTACCGCTAAAACAGCTACTTTCTTTGCCATAATCTTAACTTATTATAAGTGAAACAATAAATTTATCTAGTAGAACAATAGTTATCTTTAGTAAGTTTATTACTTTTGTAATGCAAATGTAAGTATCCTTCTTTCCAAAAACAAGAAGGCACCTGTAGATAAGGAACTTACATAGAGGTAACCATTGTTGAACGGCAAGCAAATAGAGAATATTAAAAAATGAAAAATTTTCATCCGGATAATAATTGCCCTGTACGGAATGTATTGTGCAGGCTTGGTGATAAATGGTCTATGCTGGTTCTTATCACATTAAATGCTAACGGAACCATGCGATTCTGCGACATTCATAAAACAATAGCCGATATCTCACAACGTATGCTGACTGTAACTCTGCGCACACTGGAAACTGACGGACTAGTGAGCCGGAAGGTGTATGCCGAAGTTCCGCCGCGAGTAGAATATGAACTGACAGAAAGAGGGAAAAGCTTAATACCACATATAGAAGGATTAGTAGATTGGGCTTTACAACAGATGCCGGGAATTATGGAAAGCAGGAGCCAAACAGGCACTGCCTAAAAAAAATTTGAAAAAAAGCTTCTTATTTATTTGTTTTTGCTAGAAATATATTACTTTTGCAGCGTATTCAATAACAATAAGAACAAAATGAAAGCATTATACAATACATACTTTTTCTTCTTTTATTACTTTTACTTTAGCAACAAAGTGAAGCGGGAATTTGTATGTGTACGTTAAACAATGATTAAAACAATGCGATAATAACAACGAAATCCCGCTTCCGGCAGAAGCGGGATTTTTTTATAATATATATACGAATGAAAAAGATAGCAATACAAGGTGTACCGGGCTCGTATCACGACATTGCCGCCCACAAGTTCTTCCCCGGAGAAGAGATCGAACTAATCTGCTGTTCCACGTTCGAAGAAGTCTTTGCGAACATAAAGCAGGATAGCAATGTAATTGGTATGCTCGCTATCGAGAACACCATTGCAGGCAGTTTGCTGCACAACTATGAGTTACTGCGCGAAAGCGGCATGACCATTGTCGGCGAACACAAACTACGCATCAAACACAGCTTCATGTGCTTGCCGGACGACAATTGGGAAACACTGACAGAAGTCAACTCCCACCCCGTTGCCTTGGCACAATGCCGTGAATTCCTGATACAACATCCCAAACTGAAAATAGTAGAAACGGAAGATACGGCAGGAAGTGCGGAAGCCATCAAACGGGAAAATCTGAAAGGACACGCCGCTATCTGCTCCAGATACGCCGCCGATTTGTACGGAATGAAAGTATTGGAAGAAGGCATCGAAACAAACAAACACAACTTCACGCGTTTCCTTGTAGTGGCCGACCCATGGAAAGCCGATGACTTACGTGAACGTTCGAAAGTAAACAAGGCCAATATCGTCTTCTCCCTCCCCCACAACGAAGGAAGCCTGTCGCAAGTGCTCTCTATCTTTTCTTTCTATAAAATAAATCTGACCAAGATTCAATCATTACCGATTATAGGCCGCGAATGGGAATATCTGTTCTATGTAGACGTAATTTTCAATGATTATTTAAGATACAAGCAGTCTATCGACGCCGTTTCACCATTGACAAAAGAACTTAAAATATTAGGAGAATATGCAGAAGGAACATCAACCATATAATATTCAGCCGGCAGACCGTCTGGCGAATGTTAGCGAATACTACTTCAGCCGTAAACTGAAAGAAGTGGCACAAATGAATGCCGAAGGTAAAAATGTAATCAGTTTGGGTATCGGAAGCCCTGACATGCCTCCTTCGGAAGAAACCGTCAATGTGTTGTGCGAACAGGCAAAGCGTCCTGATGCGCACGGATACCAACCTACTGTCGGCATTCCTGAATTGCGCAAAGCCATGGCCGACTGGTACAAGCGTTGGTATCATGTAGAGCTTGATCCGGCAACCGAAATCCAGCCGCTCATCGGTTCCAAAGAAGGTATCCTGCATGTGACGCTGGCATTGGTCAATCCGGGTGATCAGGTATTGGTTCCCAATCCGGGGTATCCTACCTACACCTCTTTAAATAAAATATTAGGCAGTGAGATTGTGAACTACAACCTGCGCGAAGACAACCATTGGCAACCCGATTTTGATGAACTGGAGAAGATGGACTTGAGCCGCGTCAAGATTATGTGGACCAACTATCCCAATATGCCGACCGGAGCGAACGCCACGATGGAACTGTATGAAAAGCTGGTAAACTTTGCACGCCGCCATAATATTGTGATTGTAAACGACAACCCATACAGCTTTATCCTGAACAAGAAACCACTGAGTATTCTTAATGTGCCCGGAGCCAAAGAATGCTGCATCGAGTTCAACTCTATGAGCAAGAGCCACAACATGCCCGGCTGGCGTGTGGGAATGCTCGCCACCAATGCGCAGTTTGTACAATGGATATTGAAAATAAAGAGTAATATTGACTCAGGAACTTTCCGCCCCATGCAACTGGCCGCCGCACAAGCTTACAACAACAGTGTGGAATGGCACGAAGAAGCGAACGTCAATGTATATAGCCGTCGCCGCCAACTGGCAGAAGAGATTATGAAAGTACTCGGTTGTAGCTTTGATCCCAATCAGGTAGGTATGTTCCTTTGGGGACGCATTCCCGAATCTTACAATGATGTAGAAGAACTGACCGAAAAAGTTTTGCACGAAGCACGTGTGTTCATTACTCCGGGCTTTATCTTCGGCAGCAACGGCAAACGCTATATCCGTATTTCCCTCTGTGCCAAAGAAGAAAAGCTGGCAGAAGCACTGGAAAGAATTAAAAAGATAATGTAACAAAACAAAATATCAGATTATGGAATTAGATTTAAAACCCATCGAACTTCCGGGAATTGAAAAGAAACGCCCGATGATTATCGCCGGCCCATGTAGTGCCGAAACCGAAGAACAAGTAATGGATACCGCCACTATGCTGGCCAATAAAGGCATTAAGATTTTCCGTGCCGGCATCTGGAAACCGCGTACCAAACCGGGAGGTTTCGAAGGCATCGGTGTAGATGGCCTGGCATGGCTGAAACGTGTGAAACAGGAAACCGGTATGTATGTTGCCACCGAAGTAGCTACTGCCAAACACGTTTACGAATGTTTAAAGGCAGGTATTGATGTGCTTTGGATTGGCGCACGCACCACTGCCAATCCGTTTGCCGTGCAGGAAATTGCCGATGCACTGAAAGGTGTGGATATTCCTATATTGATTAAAAACCCTGTCAACCCTGACCTTGAATTGTGGATTGGAGCTTTCGAGCGCATCAACAATGCAGGTTTGAAGCAACTGGGTGCTATCCATCGCGGATTCTCTTCTTATGATAAAAAGATTTACCGTAACCTACCCCAATGGCATATCCCTATCGAATTGCGCCGCCGCATTCCCGAACTGCCTATTTTCTGTGACCCCAGCCATATCGGTGGCAAGCGCGAGTTGGTAGCTCCCCTCTGCCAGCAGGCGATGGACTTAGGTTTTGACGGCTTAATCGTAGAATCACACTGCAATCCCGACTGTGCATGGAGCGATGCCGCCCAACAAGTCACTCCCGATGTGCTGGACTACATCCTGAATCTGCTGGTCATCCGCAAAGAAACCCAAACAACTGAAAACCTGGGTGAACTGCGTAACCAAATCGATGATTGCGACAATGAGATTATCGAAGTATTGGCAAAACGTATGCGTGTCTGCCGTGAAATCGGTACATTCAAGAAAGAACATGATATGACCATTCTACAGACAGGTCGTTACAATGAGATTCTGGACAAGCGTGGTGCACAAGGTTCATTGTGCGGCATGGATTCAGAATTCATTAAAAAAGTATTCGAAGCCATTCACGAAGAAAGCGTAAGGCAACAAATGGAAATCATAAATAAGTAAACCGATGAGAATATTAATTTTAGGAGCCGGTAAAATGGGCTCCTTCTTTACCGATGTATTGAGCTTCCAGCACGAAACCGCTGTATTTGATGTAGACCCGAAACGCCTTCGTTTCGTTTACAATACCTACCGATATACCACACTCGAAGAGATTGAAGAATTCAAGCCCGAACTGGTTATCAATGCGGCAACCGTGAAATATACGCTGGATGCTTTTCACCAAGTATTGCCCGCTCTCCCCAAGGATTGCATCATCAGCGATATTGCCTCGGTAAAGACCGGACTGAAAGAGTTTTATGACCAATGCGGATTCCGTTATGTATCTACCCATCCCATGTTCGGTCCCACATTTGCCAACCTTGACAAACTGAGCACCGAAAATGCCATCATCATCAGCGAAGGCGACCATCTGGGTAAAATCTTCTTCAAGGACTTATACCAAAACCTTGGTCTGAACATCTTTGAATATACCTTTGAAGAGCACGATGAGACAGTGGCCTATTCGCTGTCCATCCCTTTTGTTTCCACTTTCGTTTTTGCGGCAGTGATGAAGCATCAGGATGCTCCCGGTACTACTTTCAAACGCCACATGAAGATAGCCAAAGGAGTATTGAACGAAGACGACTACCTGTTGCAGGAAATTTTATTCAATCCCCGCACCCCTGCACAGGTAGAAGGTATCCGTACAGAATTAAATGAGCTGTTGGATATCATCAACAAGAAAGATGCTGCGGGGATGCGTGCCTATCTTAGCAAGATTCGAGAAAAGATTAAATAACGCATCAGTATAACATAGAAGAGGATGTCAAAGCTTCAACAAGACTTTTGGCATCCTCTTTTTTATTTCATCCGTAAAGATGGCTTATCAACATGCGGCACAACACGTCACCGCCCAAGATGCCGACAAGGACCACTGCCCACAAATGCCACCCCTTCAGGTTGCACGACACTTTCAGAGCATTGAACAACCACACAAGGGTGAGCAACAGAAACGGAATGCCCAACAACGACAGAATCACAGCCGGCAAGATAAAAGACTGTGCCAATAGTTCCTGAGGAGACATACTCATATCCATGTTTGCCATCATCTGCATGGGAGGCGTCAGATAGATTAAAGTCATGCCGAGCAAAGGCAGCTCTGCAAACAATACGGTTCCCAACACATCGATTGCCCGAATGCGGGAGTGCGAGAACACCTTGCCGCCCAAATAAAACAACAAAGCAGGTATCAGCCACACAATCAGATGCTCTGCTGCATAGCACCACCACGCAGGATTGGGCGCCGGACCGAAATGAAGCAACCCATGATAATGATAGCCGGCATAATAACATATCACAGTAGAAACCAGCAATCCCAACGCTCCCCATGCCAATGCCCGCGCACCGGCAATCTGTATAAACGGATTCACCGCTTTGTCTATCATCTTATTTCCCATTACTCATTCATTTTAGAAAGTTTATCAATTAAATCGTCCAAGATATTTCTCACCGTAGGATAACTGACACCCATACTTTTCGCCATGTCCTTCAAGCTTCCGCTCGATTTGACAAAAGCAAGAATAAACTGCTGCTCTTTATCCGAAAGCCGTGCCAGCACAGGCAGTTCAAAATCCCCGCACACCTCCGTGCGGCACTCTTCGCAGAAAAGCCTGCCCACCCTCAACGGTGCATCACACGCAGGGCATTGCAACGGCAAACGTTTCTTTATTTCTCCCATATCATTTCAGTTTTTCCACAAATGTACTGACAGAAGCTATCAAAGTACTGTTCACCGGCAGAGAAGGATTCCCGTAAGTAAGCATCTGCTGCTGTACGGTCTTTGATTCACAATCTTTCAGCACATGGTTCATCTTATCAATCAAAAGCAGTTCGGCAGTCGGGCAACCCTTCTTCAGAAATTCGGCATCCTCCACCGATACCTGAATATCATTTTTACCCTGAACAATGAGGACCGGCACTTTGACGGAAGCAATCACCGTCCGGGGATTATACTTGAACCAGGAAATCATGTAAGGCTGGACAGAAGCCCGATACAATGATTGCAGATAAGCCGGCACGTCACTCACTTCCTTACCGTTTTTCAAGGACTCGTTAATGGATGCCACCTCCTTCCGCACCGCTTCCGGATTCTGTTGAGCAGCCACTTGCGCCTCTATAATCTCGTAGGCAGGACGACCCGCACCGGCAATCGAGATATAGCCTTTCACCTTCGGCCGGTTCTGACAGGCCAGCATTCCAATCAGCGCCCCTTCGCTATGTCCTGCCACCGTGATTGTCGTAAAACGTTTCTCTTTCGCCAGGTAATCAATCCAGCCCGTCACATCATTCACATAATCTTCAAAACGAAGTTTCGCTTCCTCCTTACCGGCCGATGCACTGGTTCCTATCCCCCGCTTGTCAAAGCGCAAGGAAGCGATGCCGTTTGCCGCCAAGCCTTCCGCCAGAAACTTCAACGAATTATTTCTCAAATTGCCAATGGCTGAATTACCATCCATATCCGTAGGTCCGGAGCCGGCTATAATAAGCACCACCGGACAGGTCTTCACTCCACCGGGCAAAAGCAGTTTTCCTTTGATTTGTCCTTCCTTGGTGTTCAGCACCACATTTTCTTCCAAAGGAAGTACCTGTGCCCGACAACAAAGACCGCACAGGAAAAATAAACCGGCTAAAATAAAATTCAAATGTTTCATCTATTACATATTTTAAGATTATTCACTTGACAAATATAGTGATTATATTGAATAAAACAAATCATTCTTTGAATATTATTTAGTACTACTTTAATTATATTCAAATAAATCTGATTTTATCTTCGGCATAAACAGAAAGTAAAATCTGCTCGGACAACCTGTCACGACAAGTATTCTTAGCATTTCAGCCGGATTAAAACAACGAAGATATTTTAATATACCGAACAAGGACTTATTATTAGACTGACCAAAATTTGTATATATCCCATTTTATTGCGAATATTGCAACCGCAAAAGAACTCGATAAAACTATGATTACACCCCGAAAGACTCGCATACCCTATTTGGATTTCTTGAAATTCTTCGCCATCGCCAGTGTATTGCTGGGGCACTCCGTGGAACAAACCACCGGAAATGATTTTTGGGACAACCCCATCTGGAGCTTCATTTACACCTATCACATGCCCTTGTTCATGCTCCTATGCGGGTATTTCTTCGGCTCCTCGCTCAACCTATCTTTCGGTGAGCTGGTGAAGAAAAAGTTTGTCCAACTGGTCATCCCCTCCCTTTCCGCTTTCGCCATTATGTATGCGTTTGTCATGCTCACCGGATACAATCCTTGTCCCGAGCTGATGGACTTCAGTTGGTTCGGGTTCTTCAATGCGGTATGGTTCCTGAAGTGCGTCTTCTTCTGCTACCTCATCGGATACATCGCCCTCAAATCCTTGCGTAGTTTTTGGGCGGCAGCCTTGGTTTCCATTGTCCTCTTCACCATCCTGCCCATCGGCAATGTAGATAATATCAACTTCATGTTGCCCATGTTCTGGCTCGGCTACTTCTGTCAGAAAGAACAAGAGGTGATTGACCGGCATCGTCGCCGGCTACTGATTGCAAGCCTCGTCGCCTTTGCCGCCCTGCTTCCTTTCTGGTCAGGCAGGCTCACCGTGTATATGGTCCCCATCCAAGTGGTGGACTGGACCAACGGCACCGTGGACTGGACGAACTTAAATATCACCGTCTACCGCATGATTATCGGCATAGTGGGTAGCATGGTCTTCTTTTTATCGGCGCCGTGGGTGTATGGCAAGATAGAACACGGGCGCCTCACCCCTACATTAAACAACTTGGGAAAATGCACTTTGGGAATCTACTGGACACAAACCTTCCTGCTGGAGTGCACGCTGCACGGACTGGGCTTCTACGTCGGCACCGCCGGAAGCTTTATTGCAGGTCCCGTGGTGGCGACAATAGAACTGATTCTTTGTTATCAAGTAGTTTTGCTGCTGAAAAAGCACCGCTACACCCGACTGCTCTTGCTGGGAGAGAAATAAACCTGCAACGGATTAATTCATAAGAGAAAGTAAATTTTTATCATTTTCCTTTTCTTATTCATCCAAACAAACTATCTTTGTCACGTTTTGTTCCGCACACCTCCGACAGATGCGAGGAAGCGGATGAAAAGGGAATCAGGTGCAAGTCCTGAACAGTCCCGCTGCTGTAAGCTCCATCTACCTATAAGGGATAGGTTTACTTATCACTCACGCCACTGCCTGTATATATAATAAGGTGGGAAGGCAAGTAAACAGGAGTAAGTCAGAAGACCTGCAAAACGTAAAGTCATACTTTAAACTTTCGAGGAAAGAGTTTAAAGAGTTAAAAATAAAATACTCACTCATTGTTTTGAGCAAAAGGTAACAAATTAGCTAGGGTTAATTATATCTTTTTGATTATGTTGGGTATTCGATTTAAAAAAGCAGATTTATTATTTACATAAAGAATAAAACATAATGAAGAAAGTAAACTTATTATTTCTTTGCATGATAGCCTTTATATCATGTAATGAAGAGCAAGACCTAGACCTAAGTGTTAATCAAAACGATGCTGGTAAAGAGATCGTATTAAAAGAACGAGATAGTCGCTATCCGTTAATATTATCTCAGAGAAAGACGAAACCAAGAAATACCAAATCTATACCGACACTATCCTTCAGTGATTATTTAGGTAGATCTTTCACTTGCAGTCATTTCCCATTAGGGGACCCTGAAGATATTAAAATTCAAGTCATTAATACAGAAAAGCTAATGAGAGATTATCCTAGCTATTTTTGGAAAAATGAAATAGGAAAAGGTGAAGCACAAAGTTTTGCATACACTGGTTTTGATAGATATACAGAAAACTCAAGTACTACAAAAAAAATAAACAATGCTGGCTTCACCTTAAATTTGGGTTTATTCTCTTTAGGTGCACATAAGACAATGACAGAAGTATTCACAACCTCCAAAGTGGAAGAAAGCAAAAGAATATTTGGAGAATTGAATATCCAAATCAGAGATGCATCCTATTATATGCAAACAAGTTCTAATATTATCAAGAAAATAAAATTGGATTATTTGACAGAGGACTTCAAGGAAGAACTTTATAATCTTACTCCAAGTGAATTTTTCAACAACTATGGTGGTTTTGTTTTATCAAGTTTCATCACTGGAGGACGTGCCACAGCACTTTATACCGGAATCTATCGAAACAATGAATCTACCGAAACGAAAGAAAAGAATATGAACACAGATATATCTGCATCTTATGGATTTAAGTTCCAGAAAGATAAAGACGGTAATGTATCTGCTGAAGGAGGTATTGGTAAAGACTACAGCCATGCTACTACATCAACAAATAAAATAGAAGCTATGGAAACTTCAGTAAAAACAATAGGAGGATCTCCTTTCTTCTCTAATTTCTCAATACCGACAAAAGTCGATAATGCAGATATAAATCTTTCTCAATGGGTTAGCTCTTTAAATGATAAAAGTACCCATAAAATCATTGATATAGCAGATGAAGGTTTAATTCCTATAACAGAGTTTATGTTAGAAGAGAATATGAAAAAAGATTTTAAATATTTCATAGAGAATGGAGTTCCTTCCATAACACAAATACGAGAACCATATATCAAACTAGAACTCGTAAGACAATACGGAGGACAAACAATAATCTCATGTTTAGTTACTAGATTTGGTAACGAAATAAACATACACATGTGTCCATTTATTCCTTCCACAGGCTCAATTAACCCGACTGTAGAAGAAGAGACAAAACGCTTAAGTCAAATTTATGGATTAAAAATTATATTCGCCCAAGATGCCAATGCGCCAACACCCAGAACTAGTTTTATAGACATAGACGAAAATTCAATGCAAAAATTTATCAACAATAAAGATAATGTAATCTATCTATTATATTCCAGCAATAACAAAAAATATGCCTTTTCAATTCACAAAGATTATTTACTAGACACTTATGGTCTTAGAGATTTTGTTAACTCTCTTCCTGTTACAAAAATATCTACAGAAGAACTATTTAATTATACAATCGTAGCTCTTTAAAATTCAAGAAATGAAATATAATATCAGATATATACTACAATTTTTCTATTTGATTAATTTTATATTATCATCTGAAGTTACACATGCACTAGAGAAAGAGGATACTATAATCAACAAAATGCATTATATATCCGATGTTATAGTAACTGCTGAACGTACCAAGCAACAAGTAAAAAGTATTAGCCCCTTCCAACAACTCAACAAGAAGCAATTGCAACAACAAGGCATTACGGATATTGCTGATGCTTTACGTCGCTTCTCAGGAGTCAACATAAAAGATTATGGGGGTGCAGGAGGAATGAAAACTATCTCCGTCCGGAGTTTAGGAGCCAAACATACAGCCGTAGTTTATGACGGGGTGACACTCAGTGATTGTCAAAGCGGACAAATAGACTTGTCTCGTTTCTCTATTGACAATATCCAGCAAATTTCACTGACCATTGGGGACAATGAAGATATTTTTGTACCGGCACGTACAGTTGCTTCTGCTGCCGCCTTAAAATTACAAAGCATATCCCCGGATTTTTCAAACAAAAAAAATCACTTGACGGGACAGATAAAGACAGGTTCTTTCGGGATGATTAATCCCCTTATCCGCTACGAACAAAAGTTTAACGAAAAGATTTCAGCATCTACCACAGATGAATTTATGAGGGCAGACAACCTATATCCTTTCACTTTAGTCAACGGAGATTATGTTTCCAAAGAAAAACGCTATAACAACAACATTCAAACCTACAGAGGAGAACTGAATCTTTACATCAGCCCTAATAACAGAAGCACACTGAACGGAAAGATTTATTATTACGACACAGATCAGCAATTACCCGGTGCAGTCATTCTTTACAATGCGAAAAGCCGTGAGAAGTTACGCGAACGAAATTTCTTTTCACAAGTACATTACCGTACTTATTGGGAAAATAATCTTTCTTTGTTAATCAATGGGAAATTTAACTGGAGCCAATCTCATTACCACGATGAAGGAGGGAAATACCCCGGAGGAGAATTAAACGACCGTTATTTCCAACGAGAATACTATACATCAGGAGCATTACTATATACTCCGACTAGTCACTGGAGCATGGTTTATGCGGCAGATTACATATATAATAACCTAAATGCCAATACTCCTAACAATACAAGCCCTTACCGGCATTCTATATTACAAACAGTAACTCTCCGATATCAAACTGATAACATAACAGCTGTTGCCATACTACTCGGATCGATATATCTTAATGGTGCAAAAGAAGGAAACGGAGCTGAGAACCGACGAAAATTATCCCCTTCCTTCTCCTTTTCATGGAAACCTTGTACGGACGGACAGCTATACCTTCGGGCTTCCTATAAAGACATATTCAGAGTGGCTACTTTTTCTGAGAACTACTTTGACCGGATGGGCAGCCGTGACCTTCGTCCCGAAAAGGCCCAACAATATAATGTAGGCATCACTTACCAGAACAACTTTACAAGCTGGCTACCAGCAATCAGTCTGACATTGGATGGGTATTATAATAAGGTAAAAGATAAAATTGTGGCAATGCCCTATAATATGTTTATCTGGAATATGGTAAATTTAGGCAAAGTAGAAATTTGGGGAGTAGATGCCAATATAAACACCACTTTCCAACTGGCAAAACATTATTCCTTACTATTGACCGGAAACTATACCTATCAATATGCAGTAGATAAAACAGACCCGGAAGTCGTATATTACAAACATCAGATTGCATATACCCCACGTCATAGCGCAGGTGCTTCTTTAGCCTTGGAAAATCCTTTCATAAATGCTTCTCTTCATGCTACGGGTGTGAGCAAACGGTATATTGCATCCGAAAATCGTCCAAGTAATGAAATGGATGGATATATAGAATACGGCCTTTCATTATACCGCAGCTTCAAGATAAAGAAGTTTACATACAATCTTCGGGGAGATATTATTAATTTGGGAAATAAACAATATGACATAGTGAAAAGCTACCCGATGCCGGGTAGAAGCTATAAACTAACTTGCAGTATTCATTTTTAAAAATTATATAAGTATGAAATTCAAACATTTATTTTTTGCAGCAGCCTTATTTAGTATAGCTCCGCTGTTCTGTGCTTGTAACGATGATGACAATGAGATCGAAGTTCCTAGAGATCCGGAAGAAGACCCTTCTTCACAACCCGACACGACTCCTGAAGCAACTTCACCAACCGAGGCAACAGGCTTGTACGTTATTAATGCAGGTAATCTTAGCAACAATGTTAATGGAACACTTTCTTTTATTAACTTTGAAAAAGGAACAGCAAGCAACAATGTATTTTTTGACATAAACAAAAGAAGTTTGGGAGGTACTCCTCAAGATGCAATAGTATATGGTTCGAAAATGTATATTGCCATATATGGTTCAAATATTATAGAAATAGTAGACAAAAATACAGCTAAATCCATCAAACAGATTGTTCCGACATCCACTCAAGGGGAAGGTCCACGTGATATTATAGCTGCTAATGGAAAAGTATATGTTTCTATGTATGATGGATATGTTTCTCGTATCGACACTCTTAGCCTAACTATTGATGCTACATTAAAAGTTGGTCCAAATCCAGAAGAGATGACAGTGGCCAACGGCTACCTGTATGTTGCTAACTCAGACGGAATGAATTATGGTGCAGATTATGCAAATGGAAAAAGTGTTTCTAAAATAGGCCTAAAGACATTTACAGAAGCAAAAAGAATACCCGTAGGACTAAATCCCACTAAAATTTGTTCTACTACGGAAGGAAACGTATATGTCTTAGCAATGGGTAATTATAAGGACATATCAGCTAAAGTACAAAAAATTGGCAATATGAATATTGTTACAGATGTAACAGAAGCAACATTAATGACTGTAAAAGATAATACCCTTTACCTTATCAATGCTCCTTATGGCGCAACGGCAAATACTTATTTCAGTATAGATACAAAAACAGGAAATGAAACAAAAAATTTAATAGATCAACCTGTTGATAGCCCTTGTGGCATCGCAGTCAATCCATTTACCGGAAACATTTATATCAGTTCTTACAATATGGTTGGAGGATGGCCAAGTTATACCACTGATGGCTATGTAAACGAATATTCGGCAAACGGCAAATTTACAAACAAATACAATGTAGGGGTAGGTCCATGCGGATTAACCTTCTTACTGAAATAATAAAATATGGTTTTGCTTCTCTTCACTTTTGGTGAAGGAAGCAAAACTATATTTCCCTCATAAATTAAATAATCTCATAAAGCTTCCCTCACTTTTTGATAACCGTGTAGAGATTATCAGCCCGGGATGCCTTCCCGATGGGCTGACTGTGGAAAGTATCAAACTGGGAAGCGCCGTAGTACGCAATCCTTTCATTGCCAATTTCTGTGCTAAAACGATGCCTTATCGTGGTCTGGGCTCAGGGATTATACGTGCACTTCAAGAAGAACCGAATATAAAATTCATCAATGAGCCGGTAGGAATGCAGTTTATTTCAGTAATAAACAGAATCGCTGATGAGGGAGTAAATGAAGGTGAGGGAATAAATGAGGGAATAAACGAGGGAATAAACGAGGGAATAAACGAACTTGAAAGCCTTATCCTCACCTTCTTGAAAAAGAAACCCGGTGCAAAAGGATATGAAATTGCAGAATATATCCAAAAAGGAGCTGCTACGACAGAGCGTTATTTACGATCACTGAAAGATAAAGAATTAATAGAATACAAAGGTTCCCGTAAAACCGGCGGATATTATAAAAAATAACATGAAACAAGTAATCCTATTCATCTTCTTGCTTGCCCTTCTTTCCTCCTGCGGCGGAAAAAGCAAGACTGCTTCTGTAATAGAAGCAGAAGAAACAATCCCTTTGCGTTATGCAGAGAACCTCAGCCTGTCTGCAACTGAAGACTATACCATTGCCCGCCTGCGCAATCCTTGGGATACGACCCGGATACTGCATACCTACGTCTTGGTTGACAAAGAAAAGTCCCTGCCTGCCGACTTGCCGGAAGGGACACTTGTCCGCACGCCATTGAGCAAGGCCGTTGTTTACTCATCCGTACATTGCGGATTGCTCAACCAGATTGGTGCTTTGAAAAGTATTGGAGGAGTCTGCAATTTGAAGTATATCAAACTGCAAGAAGTGCAGGATGGCTGCCGCACAGGAAGCATCGCCGATGTAGGGAATGGAATGAACCCGGATATAGAAAAGATAATCGACCTGCACCCCGATGCCATTATGCTCTCCCCTTTCGAGAACAGTGGCGGATACGGACGGGTGGAGAAACTCAACATCCCCATTATCGAATGTGCAGACTACATGGAAACTTCGGCATTGGGACGTGCCGAATGGATGCGTTTCTACGGCCTTCTGTTCGGTGAGGCACAAAAAGCGGACAGCTTGTTTGCCGAGGTGGAAAAAAACTATAATGAGCTGAAAGCATTGGTTGCTCCCCTTTCATCTGCACCGAGCGTTATCAGCGAACTGAAAAACGGTTCGGCTTGGTATGTTCCGGGAGGTAAAAGCACCTCTGCACGCATCTATGCGGATGCCGGGGCCAATTATGTGTTTGCCGATGACGAGCATAGCGGTTCTGTTCCCCTAGCCTTCGAAACCGTGTTTGACAAAGGTCAGAATGCAGACTTTTGGCTCATCAAATATAATCAGGCCATTGACAAGACTTATAAGGAATTGGAGCAGGACTATGCTCCATACACCGGTTTCCGCGCATTCAAGGAACGCAACATTTATGGATGCAACACAGGGAAGGTAGACTTTTACGAAGATTCCCCTTTCCATCCCGACCGATTACTGAAAGATTTGATAAAAATATTCCATCCTACGCTTTTAGAAGGGTATGAATTAAAATATTTCACTAAATTAGCGGAGTAAATCACCGTAGGGTTATGTCAAAACGTGGATAATGCTGCCCCTACAGCTGACGATGGGATAGGCCGGGTTAGTTTTGACACACTCCCTACAGTGGGCGTAACCCCAAACAGTATCAATGAATAACAAAGGAACAAAATACGGTATCATACTGCTCCTCCTCATCCTTGCATTGACAGGAGCCAATTTGCTGTTCGGCTCGGTAAACATCCCTGCCGATGCGGTGTGGCATATCCTTACAGGCAATGAAGTAGAAAAGGCGAGTTGGAGTTTCATAGTCTGGGAATCCCGCCTGCCGCAAGCCATTACCGCCCTCCTTTGCGGAATGGCACTCGCAGCATCGGGACTGATGTTGCAAACCACATTCAATAATCCTTTGGCCGACCCTTCCATACTGGGAATCAGTTCGGGAGCCAGTTTGGGAGTTGCCTTGGTCATGCTGGCAGGCGCAGGTACGATTACTGCCGGAGTATTCACTTTATCCGGATTCCTGTCCGTCATTATCGGAGCATTCATAGGCTCCATGCTGGTGATGGGAATCATCCTGTTCTTCTCCACTTTGATAAAAAACAGCATCATGCTGCTCATTATAGGTATCATGATAGGGTATATCACTTCATCTGCCATCTCCCTGCTCAACTTTTTCTCCACGGCAGAAGGGGTGCATTCCTACATGATTTGGGGAATGGGAAACTTCGGAGGAGTATCTTTGCAGCAGCTTCCCTTTTTCTCCTTGGTCACAGCGACGGGGCTGCTGATTACCATACTGCTGATAAAGCCTCTGAATGCCCTGCTGCTGGGAACACGCTATGCCGAAAACCTGGGAATCAACATCCGCCGTACACGTAACCTGCTGCTTGTTGCCACCGGATTACTGACAGCGACGACCACCGCTTTCTGCGGCCCGATTTCCTTTATCGGACTGGCCGTGCCACACATTGCCCGCCTCATGCTGGGAACCTCCAACCATAACTCTCTGCTACCTGTCACCATGCTGACGGGAGGAGCCATTGCCCTGCTCTGCAACTTCATCTGCATTCTGCCGGGCGAAGCAGGTATCATTCCGCTGAATGCCGTCACTCCGGTCATCGGTGCGCCCATTATTATTTATGTCATTGTGAACCAACGTAAAATCCAGTACTTCAACTGATGGAAAAGCAAGCTGTCATCACCGCCACAGACCTGTGCATAGGTTATCGTACCCACAAAGGAGAAAAGAAAGTGCACGAACACCTTTCTTTCGGACTCTATCCGGGAGAACTGACCAGTCTGCTTGGAGCAAACGGGGCCGGAAAGTCGACTTTGCTCCGCACCCTGTCCGCTTCGCAACCTTCACTGGCAGGAGATTTGCAATTGCTGGGCAAGCCTTTGCAGCAGTATTCGGAAAAAGAACGTTCGCGCACCATCGGTGTAGTCCTGACAGACAAGACACAAGCCGGAGGGCTGACCGTGTATGAACTGGTAGCTTTGGGACGCCAGCCGCATACAGGCTTCTTCGGACGGCTCCATCCCAAAGACCATCTCATTATCAAAGAGGCATTGGATGCCGTAGGCATTGCCCACAAAGCCGAAAGCTACACCGCCGAACTTTCGGACGGAGAACGGCAAAAGGTAATGATAGCCAAAGCATTGGTTCAGGAATGTCCGCTTATCATCTTGGATGAGCCGACCGCTTTTCTGGACGTGGTGAGCCGCATAGAAATCATGACTTTGCTGCATCAGCTGGCGGTGGAGCAAAACAAGGCCATCCTGCTATCCACCCATGACATAGAACAAGCCCTGGTACTGTCGGACAAGCTTTGGCTGCTGTCCAAAGAAACAGGACTGCAATGCGGAGTAACGGAAGATATGATTCTGAACCATCGGATGGACACGCTGTTCTCACACAGTAATATCCGGTTCGATTATGATCATGGCATCTACTATCCAACCGTGAATGGAAAGCAGGAAATAACGGTGGAAGCGACAGACGAAACCTTATTGCACTGGACTATCAACGCACTGAACCGTCACGGATATACTTGTCTGCAAACCCAAAACGCTCCTGCCGGTCTGCCCCATCTACAAGTCATCGCTCCCGATGCCTTGTACCTCACCCGGGGCGGGAAACAACGGACATTCACTTCGTTCGGGAAGTTGCTGGAAGAAATAAAATAAAGACACGCATCAACCATTCCGGATTACGTGCAGTATCTCTCTGTAAATCAACAATATAATGTGAAAAAACATTCTAAATTCCCCTGAAACGGTTTTCCATTCTCCGCTATCAAATTCGTAAGCGTCTCCGCGATTCGGCTTGACGTATATCGGTTGTTCTAATTCCTGTGCCATAGTTGCGGTTACTTCCTTGCAGGAGAGCGTCATAAGGCGTATTTTTGCCCATCTGCATTTGTTGCTTCACCCGAGTGAAGAGGCGATTTCACTTAGGTGAACAGCCGTTTTCGCCTAAGTGAAACAGTTGCTTCACCCAAGTGAAATATCAAATGAAACGGAGTGAAAGATACGGTAGGAACAAACTTTTGTTACATACGTAACAGGATTCGATAGCCGGAAGCATACCGATTGAAGGAGATTTGAGAATCTTTTACACAGAAAGCAACTAGTAATGAGCACGTTGCTGTGACGGAACTTTTTTGTTCTTTATGTAAACAAGCCCAAAGTAACTATTCAATCCGCCCCTACGGTGAACCATTGGATAGTTACTTTGGACTTTTGCCTCCCTCTTTTCGTATCAGATATCTATTTCTAAAAGCTATTCTTTCATCAAATAGCCTTTGAAACTTTCAAAGTCTTTTTCCATCGGAACACTTTGTTTGGTTCCTTTCATAAACGCTTGCAGTTTGGCGGGAATCTCCACTTTGTCTCCAATGATACCTTCCACAGTTTCCAGGAATTTAGCCGGATGTGCCGTTTCCAGGAAAATACCCGTTTCGCTGGCGGACAATCCTTCGGATAAAGCACGATAACCGCAGGCTCCATGCGGATCGAGCAAGTAACCGGTTTCCCAATATACCTCACCCACCGTTTCACGAATCTGTTCATCCGTATAAGTCGCACCAGAGATATCCGCTGTTATGGCAGCATGACTGTTACCGTACAATGCCAGTACACGGGCAAAATTACTTGGATCTCCCACATCCATTGCATTGGCAATAGTAGCTATGGAAGGGCGAGGATTGTATTTTCCGGTCTGTAAGTATTGGTAGAAAATATCATTCCGGTTATTGGCTGCAATAAAACGCTTGACAGGCAAGCCCATGCGTTTACCAAATAGTCCGGCGGTGATATTACCAAAGTTTCCGCTAGGTACGCACACTACCAGATGATCCGCTTTTCCTTCTTTCTTTAACTGTGCGTAGGCATAGAAGTAATAAAATGCCTGTGGCAGGAAACGAGCCACATTGATGGAGTTGGCAGAAGTCAACTTCATGTGCGCATTCAAATCAGCATCCATAAACGCATTCTTAACCAATGCCTGACAGTCATCAAAAGTACCGTCCACTTCTAACGCTGTGATATTCCGCCCCAGAGTAGTGAACTGCTTTTCCTGAATTTCACTGACTTTTCCTTTCGGATAAAGCACATACACATGAATACCTTCCACTCCGAGGAAGCCATTGGCTACAGCACTACCGGTATCCCCCGAAGTCGCAACCAGTACATTCACCTGCTTTTGCCCTTCTTTTTTAATGAAGTAGCCCAACAAACGGGCCATGAAACGTCCACCTACATCTTTAAATGCCAATGTGGGACCATGAAACAGTTCCAAAGAGTAAATATTATCCTTTACCTTTACGGCAGGAACATCAAAACTCAATGTATCATAAACGATCTGCTTCAGTGTTTCAGCAGGAACATCCTCACCGAAGAAAGCATCGGCCACGCGATAAGCAATTTCCTGAAACGACAGATTCTCAATCTGATCATAAAACTCTTGCGGCAATGGCTTGATGGCCTCGGGCATATACAAACCTTTGTCAGAAGCCAGCCCCTTCACTACAGCTTCTTCCAGAGAAGCATCGGAAGCCTGGTGATTCGTACTGTAATATTTCATAGTAAACAATTTTTCAATGCGTCAATGTGCTAATGTGCCAAGGGCTTTGCATGGAGGGTTGCCATTGGGGCAAATTAGCAAACTGCCACATTATTTTTTCATAAATTCATTCATAAACTCATCTTCTTTCAATATTCCATAACTGCCTTCCACACATGCCACTTCATCAAAGGTCTGCACACAGTCCGGTTCTATACCGGGATAATAGATAAGGAAAGGCACAGGTTCGGCCGTATGGGTACGGAGTTCGCAAGGCGTAGGATGATCCGGAAGCACGGCGATAGCCACAGGCTCATCCCAATCCTTCACTGCTTCATAAACAGGTCTTACAACACGTTTGTCCAGATTTTCAATAGTAAACTGCTTCAACTTAAAATCTCCTTCGTGACCGGCCTCATCACTGGCCTCAATATGCAGATACACAAAGTCGTCCGTCTTCAATGCTTCCAATGCCGCAGCCACCTTATTCTCATAATTCGTATTATATAAACCGGTAGCCCCCTCTACAGCAATACGGCGTAATCCTGCATAATGTCCTATGCCATTGATTAAGTCCACCGCTGAAATAACAGCCCCTTTCTTTATGGCCGGATACTTCCCGGAGAGAGGTTCCATCTGCGGGCGATACCCCGGACTCCAAGGCCAGATACTATTAGCAGGATCTTTGCCTTCGGCTATACGTTTTTGATTAACCGGATGATCTGCCAACAATTCCTGGGAAGCCAGGATAAGATTATTTATCAATCCGGCTGTTTCCTGCGCCTCCGGTACTTCCGCCTTCACCATGAGCGGACGGAAAGGCTGCAAAGGCACATCATGGGGCGGGGTGCAGTCCAATTGTTTATTTCCCCCTTTTATCACCAACAAATGGCGATATTGTACACCGGTATAGAAATGAATCCGGTCAGAACCCAATTTTTCTTCCAAATATCTAACCAGCACATCAGCTTCTTCGGTAGTGATATGTCCGGCGGAGTGATTTTTTATCTTCTCATCTTCGATGCAGATAATGTTACAACGCATAGCCATATCGCCCGGTTGCAACTCCACCCCGATGCTTGCTGCTTCCAACGGCCCACGGCCTTCGTACACCTTCGGTAAATTATAGCCCATAACAGACATATTCGCCACTTCACTACCCGGATGAAATCCGGGAGCAACTGTAACCAACCTCCCGGTACGTCCCATAGCGGCCAACTTATCCATATAAGGTGTACTGGAGTATTGCAGCAATGTTTTGTTTCCCAGTGATTCGGCAGGCCAGTCGGCCATACCGTCGCCTAAAATAATAATATGTTTCATAAGCCTAAATATTAGCGATGCTCATGATATCGGCAAATACTCCGGCGGCAGTCACACTGGCACCGGCCCCATATCCTTGTATCATCATCGGATACTCTTTATATCGCTCGGTTGTAAGCAGAATAATGTTGTTGCTGCCTTCCAGACCATAGAACGGATGTTTGCTGTCCACTTCCTGCAAAGACACACTGCCCTTCCCATCTTCCAGTTTGGCTACAAAACGCCAGCGTTTGTTTTCATCCTCCAGCTTTTGACGGCGTGATTCAAAATCCGTATCCAGGGAAGGTACTTTCTTCCAGAACTCCTCCAACGGGCCTTCAAAGAAATCATTCGGTACAAAAAGATGTTTTTCCACATCTTCCTGTTCCAATTTATATCCGGCTTCACGAGCCAGAATAACCAGTTTACGAATCACATCCTTGCCACTCAGGTCAATACGCGGATCGGGTTCCGAGTAGCGCTCTTCCTGTGCCATTTTGATGGTCTTGCTGAAAGGAATGTCCGCGCTGATTTTGTTAAAGATGTAATTCAGCGTACCGCTCAATACCGCCTCTATTTTCAAGATCTTGTCTCCGCTGTTTATCAAGTCGTTGATCGTGTTGATAATAGGAAGTCCCGCACCGACATTGGTTTCAAACAGGAATTTCACACCCCGGCGGCGGGCTATTTGTTTCAGTTCACTGTAAACGGAGTATTCGGAAGAAGCGGCAATCTTGTTGGCAGCTACGACCGAAATATTATTCATCAGGAAATCTTTATATAAAGACGCCACCTCGGCACTGGCTGTACAATCCACAAACACAGAGTTGAATATATTCATACCTATAATCTCGTCATGCAACACCTGGGTGGACGAAGGCATTCCTTTCTCTGCCAACTCTTCCTTATAATGTGACAGGTCTACGCCTGCACGGGTAAACAACGCATGATGTCCATCGGCTATACCTACCACTTTCAGCTTCAAACCGCGTTCCTGCATCAACTTTTGTTGCTGACAACGGATTTGCTCTATCAAACTGCCTCCTACCGTACCTGTACCGCAGATAAAAAGGTTCAGCACCTGATATTCGGACAGGAAGAACGAATCATGAATCACATTCAATGATTTGCGCAGTGACTTGGATTCTACCACGAAAGAGATATTGGTTTCCGAAGCACCTTGAGCACAAGCAATCACACTAATGCCGTTACGGCCTAAAGTCCCGAACAGCTTACCGGCGATGCCCGGTGTATGTTTCATGTTCTCACCGACAATGGCAATGGTAGCCAAATTCATTTCGGCAACAACCGGACTGATTTCCCCCATTTCTATTTCTTTGGAGAATTCCTCATTCAGCACTTCACAAGCCAGTGCCGCATCTTGATTACGCACACCGATAGAAGTACTGTTCTCGGAAGATGCCTGCGATACCATAAACACGCTGATGCCGTTTTGTGCCAATGCTTTAAAAATCCGGAAATTCACTCCGATCACTCCCACCATTCCCAGACCGGTAACCGTAATCAAACTCGTATCATTGATGGATGAGATACCTTTAATGGCTTTAGAACCGGAATTCACTTCCTGCTTTATGATAGTTCCCTCGCCTTGAGGATTGAATGTATTCTTAATCAGAATAGGAATATTCTTATGACATACCGGATAAATAGTCGGCGGATAAACCACCTTCGCTCCAAAGTTACAAAGCTCCATCGCTTCCACATAGCTCAACTCATTAATGGTATAGGCCGTACTGATTACACGCGGGTCTGCCGTCATGAAACCATCCACATCCGTCCATATTTCCAAGCTATCCGCATTCAGTGCCGCAGCTATGACAGAAGCGGTATAATCTGAACCGCCACGTCCCAAATTGGTCACTTCACCACTGTTCTTATCAGTAGAGATAAATCCGGGAACCAATGCCACTTCCGGTAATTTCTGGAAAGTTTCTTTAACCAAGCGAGTGGTCAGTTCGGAATCCAGAATATGTTTGGCATGTTTTTTTTCAGTCTTAATGAAGTTGCGGGAGTCATACCATACAGCCCCCTTTATCAACGAAGCTACAATAATAGACGACAAGCGCTCACCATAACTTACAATAGTAGCCGACGTTTTAGACGACAAGTCCTTTATCAGATAAATTCCCTGAAAAATATCCTTCAGTTCACTCAACAATTCATTGACCTTATCCAATAAAACAGTACGCTCATTACCTGCCGGAATTACGGTATATACCATTTCAATGTGACGATTCACAATTTCACGGTATTCTTTCTCGTATGCGGAATCCCCATTGGCAGCCATCTGCGAAGTATTGATTAACTTGTCAGTTATACCGCCCAATGCCGACACAACTACAATTACGGGCTCTTCAACTGCCTCTACTATCTGTTTGACGCTTAAAATGCTGTTCACGGAACCTACGGATGTCCCGCCGAATTTCATAACTTTCATGCAATTATCTATTTTTATTCCAGCTTCTTTTGCCATTCTGTCCTCCGAGCCATTTCAAGTCCGGTAAAGAATCTACTTTTGTTTCACCCAGCATGACAACGAAAAGAAACTGTATCTGTTTACACTAAAAAAATAAAATTAAAAGCTTGTTTTGCTTACGTCCGTAAGCGTGTATCACGTAGAAACACATATACTATCCTTAACCCCGAGGGGTCATTGTTGTGGATGTGGACATTGTAGTTGTCATGTGCCCCATCCCTAATGTGGTGGTTGTATGGAGATAGTATATCGTCATTTTATTATTGTTCTTCTTCTGTTTTTTATTTGAACGATGCAAATATAAAAACAATTTCCTACAATCTATCACAATTTCCCATTTTTTTGCGATAAAATATAAGAATGCTTTTTATTAAAGCAGAAATAAGACAAAACTTTTTTATCCTGCCCATGTTGATATGCAGAACTATTTCCTTACCTTTGTACAAATTCAGCCTCAAGTTGCGCTGTTTTAATTATCCCGTAAGAATATGGCAAAGGAAAAGACTGTATATGTATGCACCAACTGTGGGCAGGATTCACCCAAATGGGTAGGGAAATGTCCGTCTTGCGGTGCATGGAACACATACGTAGAAGAAATTATACGCAAGGAACCTGCAAACAAAAGACCGGTATCCGGCCTGGAATCCGTAAAAAGCAAGCCTGTCACACTGAATGACATTACCGGAGGGGACGAACCTCGAATTGATATGCACGACGAAGAACTGAACCGGGTATTGGGAGGCGGTTTAGTACCGGGATCACTCGTTCTACTGGGCGGTGAACCGGGGATAGGCAAATCCACTTTGGTGCTGCAAACCGTACTTCATCTGCCTGACAAAAAAGTATTGTATATATCGGGAGAAGAGAGTGCCCGGCAATTAAAACTGCGTGCAGACCGTATCCCGCATAATTCTTCCGACTGCCTGATAGTCTGTGAAACTTCGTTGGAGCAGATTTACGTCCATATCAAGAATACACGACCCGATTTAGTGATCATCGACTCTATTCAAACCATCTCAACCGAAACGATAGACTCTTCTCCCGGCAGTTTGGTACAGGTACGTGAATGTTCCGCTTCTATTTTAAAATTTGCCAAAGAAACAAATACGCCGGTCATTCTGATCGGCCATATCAATAAAGAAGGAAGCATTGCCGGCCCCAAGGTACTGGAACATATTGTAGACACCGTATTGCAATTTGAAGGTGACCAACATTATATGTACCGCATTCTCCGCAGCATCAAGAACCGTTTCGGAAGCACCGCCGAACTGGGCATTTATGAAATGCGCCAAAACGGTTTGCGCCAAGTGAGCAACCCGTCCGAACTGTTGCTTAGCCAAGACCATGACGGGATGAGCGGGGTTGCTATCGCCTCTGCCATAGAAGGAGTCCGCCCTTTCTTGATTGAAACACAGGCTTTAGTCAGTTCGGCAGTATATGGGAATCCGCAACGTTCTGCCACCGGATTTGATTTACGACGTATGAACATGCTTCTGGCAGTACTTGAAAAACGGGTAGGATTCAAACTGGCACAAAAAGATGTCTTTTTGAATATCGCAGGTGGATTGAAAGTGAATGATCCGGCCATCGACCTGTCTGTCATCAGTGCCATTCTATCCAGCAATATGGATACGGAAATAGAACGTGACACCTGCATGGCGGGTGAAGTAGGACTGAGTGGTGAGATCCGACCTGTAAACCGTATTGAGCAACGCATCGGAGAAGCAGAGAAATTAGGTTTCAAACAAATTCTTATACCGAAACATAATTTGCAAGGAATGGATACATCAAAATTAAAGATAGAAATCATTCCGGTAAGGAAGGTAGAAGAAGCGTTCCGAGCTTTGTTTGGATGAGATAAATAAGAGAAAACTTAATTTGAATAATGATATAAAATGACAAAAGAACAATCATACCCCCCGACCTGCATAGACTGCGGCACACAGAACTGCAAGTTCAAAGAGCGCACTTACCCTGAATTTTGTCTGACTACCCATTTGGAACAAGAAGATTTGGAATGGGCGTTGAAACAATATAACGACAACAACAAGATAATGGCAGCCAGTGCCGAAGTGGAATATGAAGGTTACTGCCGATTAACCCGTGTGGAAGAAATCATGACTTTCGCACGCAAGATGGGATATAAAAAACTAGGAATTGCCTATTGTATCGGACTGGTGAATGAAGCCCGTATTTTTGCCCGCATCCTCCGTGCTAACGGCTTTGAGGTATATTCAGTAATCTGCAAAGTAGCCGGAATAGCCAAATCCTCTATCGGAATCCCCAAAGAATGTGAAAAAATCGGTGCGGCAATGTGTAACCCTATCCTACAAGCACGCCTTCTCAACCAAGCATATACAGAGTTGAACGTGGTTATCGGACTATGTGTGGGACATGACAGTTTATTCTACAAGTACTCTAATGCCTATACTACAACTTTAGTGACCAAAGACCGTGTGACAGGACACAACCCTGCCGCCGCACTATATACCGCCAATTCTTATTACCGTAAAAAATTAATGCCGGAAGGCGAACAATCCAAATAAGAACCATGATACAGGAATTTCAAATAAGAGTCTTGCCTGAACAAGCAGCCAACGAACAGTCACTGAAACAGTTCATCGGACATGACAAGGGATTGGATATACGTACCATCCATGCCCTTCGCATCTTAAAAAGGAGCATAGACGCACGTCAACGCACCATCTATGTAAATTTGAAAGTACGCCTATATATTAATGAAATGCCACAAGATGAGGAGTTCACCCGTACTATATATAATAAGGTAGATGGGAAACCACAAGTCATTGTCGTGGGAGCAGGACCGGGCGGACTTTTTGCTGCCTTGCGATTAATAGAGTTAGGACTCCGGCCTGTCGTAGTGGAACGAGGTAAGAATGTACGCGATAGAAAAATAGATATCGCCCGTATCAGCCGTGAGCACAAAGTTGCCCCTGAAAGCAACTACAGTTTCGGAGAAGGAGGAGCAGGAGCCTATTCAGACGGCAAACTCTATACCCGAAGCAAAAAGCGAGGGAATGTGAACAAAATTCTGAATGTATTCTGCCAACATGGCGCCAGTACCTCCATCCTGGCAGATGCCCATCCCCACATCGGTACAGACAAGTTGCCGCGTGTGATTGAAAATATGCGGAATACCATCATAGAATGTGGTGGTGAAGTGCATTTCGAAACACGAATGGATTCCCTTATTATAGAAAAAAACAAAATCACAGGTATAGAAACAAATACCGGAAAGACTTTCAAAGGACCTGTTATTCTGGCTACCGGACATTCCGCACGGGATGTGTATCGGTGGTTGTATGACAATGGTATAGAGATGGAAACCAAAGGAATTGCAGTAGGAGTACGTTTGGAACACCCGTCCATGCTGATTGACCAAATACAATATCATAATAAAAACGGACGTGGAAAGTATCTGCCTGCCGCTGAATATAGCTTTGTGACACAAGTAGAAGGACGTGGTGTCTATAGTTTTTGTATGTGTCCGGGAGGATTTGTTGTTCCTGCCGCAAGCGGTCCGCATCAGATTGTAGTAAACGGCATGAGTCCCAGCAACCGCGGCTCCAAATGGAGCAACTCCGGCATGGTGGTAGAAATCAGGCCGGAAGATCTGGCGGAAAATAATCTTTTTACAGAAGAATTAAAAACGAAAAGTGAAGAATTAAAAGCCACTAATAAAAATCATGGTCAATGGACTACCGACCATTGTCCATTAACCATGATGTATTTCCAAGAAGCATTGGAGGCCTCCTGCTGGCAGCAAGGCAATATGCGCCAAACCGCACCTTCACAACGAATGGTGGACTTCACCCGCAAAAAACTAAGCTATGATTTACCCGACAGTTCGTATAGTCCGGGATTAGTTTCCTCTCCCCTGCATTTTTGGATGCCTGCATTCATTACCGACCGTTTGAGCAAAGGTTTCCAACAATTCGGAAAGAGCAGCCATGGCTTCCTGACCAATGAAGCAGTGATGATTGGTGTAGAAACACGCACGTCGGCTCCGGTACGGATCCTGCGAGATAATGAGACACTGCAACATGTCACTGTCAATGGGTTATTTCCTTGTGGAGAAGGAGCAGGTTACGCCGGAGGAATTGTTTCAGCAGGTATCGATGGAGAAAAATGTGCTGAAGCAGCAGCCACTTATTTAGGAGTAATGACAGATTGAACCTATCCGAAAATGATTTACAGCACATATGCGGGCGCATTCAAATGCGCCCCTACAAATAAATGATTGGTGATGTTGCCTAAAAGAAGATTTCTTTGTCTTTATGAATCTGTTTTTTATAAAAGATATGTATCTTTGCACCAAAGAAAACATCATGCATCATCCCGAAATAGCCATAGTAGACCCAAATACCCTCACTTGCCTGGGGTTAAAAAACATTTTGGAAGATATCATTCCAATGGCTACTATCCGTGTATTCCATTCCTTTGGTGAGCTGATGGATGACACACCGGACATGTATGCCCATTATTTTATCTCTGCCCAAATCTATTTTGAACATACTTCCTTCTTTTTACTTCGTAAACCAAAAACAATTGTATTAGCAGGAGGTGACAACCAGCCTCAATTATCCGGTGTTCCCAAACTGAATATCTACCAAGATGAAGGTTCTTTGATAAAAGACATCCATCAATTGCGCCAATATGGACATCAGGCAAGAAAACAAGCAGCAGATAAAGCAATGCACATAGAAAAAACGGAACATGAATTGTCTGTCCGGGAAATAGAAGTATTGATACTTATCACCAAAGGACTTATCAACAAAGAGATAGCCGACAAACTTAATATCAGCCTGACCACCGTTATCTCCCACCGCAAGAACATTACTGAAAAACTGGGCATCAAGTCTGTTTCCGGTCTTACCGTTTATGCTGTGATGAATGGCTACATTGAAGCAGACAGAATATAAAATCCTCATTTATTAGGATTGCACACATATCAGGTTTACCGTTACTTTGCAGCCGGAATCATTCTCCATCATGGATTATACAGAGTGGAATATATAAATTTTCCGCCTGGTAGAAACTTGTAGCAACTCTGGTTATCCGTGATGTATCAAATAAAACCAAACAATAAATATGAGAAAAAACATTTTATTCATTACATCCTGCCTGCTGGCTGCAACAACTTTTGCTGAAGATATCAACACGCTGCCTAAGGACACTACAAAAGTCATTGATATAGAAGAGGTGGTAGTTATCGCTTCACCTAAAGAAACCGGAAAATTAAGGGAACTTCCTACAGCCGTATCTTTACTCTCCCAAAAAGATATGCAAGCAAACCAAATCACCACTTTAAAGAACGTGAGTTCACTGGTACCCAATTTCTTTATGCCCGACTATGGTTCAAGACTCACCTCAGCCATTTACATCCGGGGAATCGGATCGCGTATCAATACTCCTGCGGTAGGTTTGTATGTGGACAATATCCCTTACATTGACAAATCTGCATTTGATTTCAATTTTTATGATATAGAACGTATTGATATTCTTCGCGGTCCACAAGGAACCTTGTACGGACGCAATACCATGGGGGGACTAATCAAGGTACATACCCGCTCTCCATTCTCCTATCAGGGAACAGACGTAAAACTGAGTTATGGAACAAAAAGTAACTACCGCAGTGCTTCATTAACCCATTACCACCGTTGGAGTGACTGTTTCGCTTTCTCCGCCGGTGGTTATTATGAGGGATCAGACGGATTCTTCCGCAATTCGCTCAATGGGAAAAAAGTAGATAATATGGAAGCGGGAGGCGGACGAATACATGCTATCTGGCTGCCTTCAGAAAACTTAAAACTAGACTTCACCATAGGCTATGATTATAATGACGAAGGGGGATACCCTTATTACTATACAGGAGCTATAGACGGATACGACAAAGAGAATGAAAAATATAAAAACTACATAGGGAAGATTTCATACGATCAGGATTGTACTTATCGCCGTGGACTGTTCAATACCGGTTTGAATATTGAATACCAGGCGCAAAAGTTTATCTTAAGCGCTGTTACAGGATTCCAGAATTTAAACGACCGTATGTTTATGGACCAGGATTTCCTGCCTGTCAGCATTTATACCATTGAGCAGAAGCAGCGTCTGAATACCATCAGTGAAGAGATTACTTTTAAAAGCAAAAACAACAAGCGCTGGCAATGGGTTACAGGGGTTAGTGGTTTTTATCAATGGCTACATACCACCGGTCCGGTAAACTTCATGGAGGACGGAGTGACCGATATGATCGAAGGAAACATCAACAATACTTTCAAGAAAATTCATTTAGACGATCCCCGCCGTACCCCTGAAATGAGTCTGGACGTTTTGAACAACCGTATCCGCGTAAGTGGAAGTTTTGACACACCGGTATTCAGCACCGCACTGTACCACCAATCTACATTCAACGACCTGTTTGTGAAAGGCCTTTCAGTAACAGCAGGTTTGCGCTTGGAATATGAAAAAATGTCTATGAATTATTTCTCGGATAGTAATATTGATTTCGATTTCTTTCTTAAAATGGCAATGCCTCCCCTTAATATTCCATTCAGGAATTTGAATGCCGCACCGCTATTGGAAGGAAAAGAAAAAAACGACTATGTACAGCTACTTCCCAAGCTAGCTTTTAAATACGATTTCAGCCCTGCAAACAATATGTATGTAAGCATAACCAGAGGATATCGTTCCGGAGGTTATAACGTACAGATGTTTTCAGAACTGATACAAAGTGACATGCAACAAAAAATGATTGAAGCCATACTAGACAAGGCACCAGAATCTATGGCAGGTATGATAGAAGGAATGATCAAGCAACACATGCCCAACTACGGAAAAGAATTGAACGTACAAGAAACAACTGTCTACAAGCCCGAGTACAGCTGGAATTACGAAGTGGGATCACATCTCAGTTTGTTCAACGGCAAACTGAAGACCGACCTTGCCGCATTCTACATGGATACCCACGACCAACAAATCGCCAAATTTGTCAATAGTGGCTTGGGACGAATGATGGTCAATGCCGGTAGTAGCGAAAGTTATGGAGTAGAGGCCAGCTTTCTGGCATCCATCAACAAAAACCTGAATATGAATGTAAGTTATGGATATACTCATTCCACATTCAAAAAATATGACGGAGGTACTACATCATCAGAAGAGCAAATTGATTATAGCGGCAATTATGTACCATTTGTTCCCCGCCATACCATGAATGCAGGCGCAAATTATAGTTTCTTTTTCGATAAAAGCAATTGGATGCAAAGCCTGACTTTAGGCATGAGCTATACCGGAGCAGGAAAAATTTATTGGACTGAAAAAAACAATGTCTCACAAAGTTTTTACGGAACACTGAACGGGCGCATTTCTTTGCAGACAAAAGCTTTACAGATAGATGTATGGGGACGTAATTTAACCAACAAGGATTATACAACCTTCTATTTTGAAACCATGCATAGAGGATTCGAACAAAAAAGCAGGCCTTTACAACTGGGAGTGGATATACGTTATCACTTCTAACCATTCTTGCAAAAACAGAAAGGGGGTTCATCACGAACTCCCTTTCTGTTTCCACATTTACCAAATCAAATTTATTTTTTATTCTGTCACACCAAGAAAAGCAAGAACTTTATTATTGCTGTAAATGATACCCATAGCTTCTAGAACAAACCTATTTGTTTTAGTGTATGTACATAGAGAAAATGCTGTTTACAATAGAAAACTGCTTGAGCCTTTGTTAAAAGAAACAAACAATAAAATTATTCATTGACAGCGCCGCAATGAGGACACACTCCTTTATTCTTTATCTTCGCCCCACAATTTCCACAACTGAATTTATACCGGGAAGCATGCTTTATACGATTAAATGACCATACAGCATATACCAATAAACATGGATAACCCAAATAGTAATACGTAGTAAATGTAAAAAACAAATATAAAAAGATACAGCAGGACATCAATCCCAACAAATAAAAACATGCAGCTTCAATATGTGTCTGATGAAACAAATCATCCAAAGTAGCCAACCCCACAAGAATAATCCCCCAAATATTAAACATGAAAAGAGAAAGAATAAAAGGTAAGCTAAAAGGATTCAAAGAAGGATTATAATAAAACTGCTCCCAAGTTCCCGGAACAAAATGCTGAATACTGGCATAAAGCGTAGCTGCTGTAGCTACCAACCAAGAAAGAACTGTAGGAAAAACGCTATCAATATCATTCAACCAGATTAATTGCAGCTTCTGGCGACGAATAGCCCTATGAATATACCAAATACCGAAAAAGCCTAATATGACAAAGAAAGCGATGGTATGAGAATTACTGAAAAAATGAATAAACTGTGACACTGAATCCACAGGAACTACTTTCTCCAACAATTCCTTTTCATGTATCCATCCCATTGTTTCCTGGTCCCGTGCTACCTTTACCCATACAGAATCCACACTATCAGCAGCTTGTATCATAAACTCCGCTACCACCAGCCGTTCTCCTTTAAAAACAGGAAGCACATCAACCAATGGCAGTTGCTGTAACATAAGCGAATCTGAAGTAACCTCAAAATTACTGTTTAATGTATAATGCCGTTCCATCAAATAATTGACAGAATCCCTTTTCTTTTGCGGCATATCCCCACTCAGAGTAACAGGTGAAGGATATTGGCAAGCCATTAAAATAGCCAACACCAAAAACAGTAATCCGATGTACTTACTTTTCAGCATAGACTTTCATCTGACAATTTTTACAATCAAACTCTAAGCGGAAACGTCTGTTATCCGAGCTAACCAAATAATAAGGTTCCCTATAAGGAGAACGCACTTTATGCCAAGAGGGACACCATCCCATACTATAACGCAAACAATGCTTGCAAAACATCAATACCGCTTCTTCTGCCGGAGCCTTTTCATAAGCCGGAGCAATACGCTGCACGCCATGATTCCTATAGAAGGAAACAGCATCAGCATTCATCACATTTCCCAAATAAGTCAATTCATTCACAGGAAAAGCATGATGCGTTCGAGGCAACTTGTAAATTTCCTGCCGATAGTTAATACGGCGCACTTCCAGCAGTTTCTCTATTCCCTTACGGCGAAGTTCGGCAAGCATAGAAGCTGGAATAAACCAATTGTCCGACCAGTCAATCACTATATCTGACGCTTCAAATGGAGTATTTCCTAACTTTCCAAGTTGTGTACGCAAGTTATCTTCCTGCGGAGTACGGGCACGTTCCTTCTCCCTTTCCAGCACCACACTGGCACTGTGATCATCTTCATCGGTCAGAGACAGAGTAAAGCCCCGATTATTTTCAGCCAATTTTAAAATGACAGCAATTTTCCTTTCAGCTGATTTACGCGACATCAACCTCTCAAATTCCTGATCAAAATTACGATAAAGTATCGTACGGGGCTTTATCCGAGGCATCTCTTGAGGAAATAACTTATTATTCTCCACCCGGTTTATGCGAAATCCCTGCAACTTACCAGTCTCATCCAAAAAACAGACGCCATCTCCATTATTAAAAGACTTGATTCCGGCTACGGTAAGATAATTACCACGAATTTCCTTCACTGTCCCCATCTCCTCCCCTAAAGACTTGGGAGTATCAAAAGAAAAAATATCCTTATTCCTGTCAAAAAGAAAATAATTAGTAAAACCACGACTGAAACTCTTATCCAATTGAGGTTTGAACTCTAATTTCACTTTCCCCGATGAAGCACGGATATACTCTTTACGACGTTTGAAAACACTATCCAGCTTCTGGCGATAATAAGCTGTTACATTTTTAACGTAAGATACATCCTTCAAACGTCCCTCTATTTTCAGGGAAGAAGCTCCGGCATCCAGCAATTGCTCCAACTCTTCGCTCTGATTCAAATCTTTCAGAGACAATAAATGCTTATTCCTTACTATAGATTTACCGTCCGCATCTACCATATCAAAAGCAAGGCGACAGAACTGGGCACATTCTCCCCGATTAGCACTACGTCCGAAACAAGCCTGACTAACATAACATTGTCCACTATAGCTTACACACAAAGCACCATGTACAAATACCTCCAAAGGCACATCAGGACAAGCATGATGGATATTTCCTATTTCAACAAGAGAAAGTTCACGAGCCAATACCACCTGACGGAAACCTGCCTCAGCCAGGAATCTTACTTTTTGAGGAGTACGATTATCCATCTGTGTGCTGGCATGTAACGGTATAGGTGGCAGATTCAATTCCAACAATCCCATATCCTGCACGATCAAAGCATCCACTCCGGCACGGTATAAATCCCAAATCATTTTTTCCGTATCCTTCAGTTCCTCATCCTTCAGAATCGTATTCACCGTCACATAGATACGGACATTATACACATGAGCGTACCGCACCAACTCAGCGATATCCTCCAATGAATTCCCCGCAGCCGCACGTGCTCCGAAACGGGGAGCACCAATATAAATGGCATCAGCACCGTGATCAACAGCTGCAATACCGCACTCCAGATTTTTAGCAGGAGCTAATAATTCTATTTTTCGTTGTCTGATCATCGTATCTGATTTATATCAAACGGGGTTTCCTGATATACATAATAGTTCAACCAATTAGAAAACAACAAATTGGCATGTCCGCGCCAACGCACCACCGGGGCATTGTCCGGATTATCGTCCTTATAATAATTTACAGGCATTTCAATAGGCAACCCTTTCCCCAAATCACGCTTATATTCCGTATCAAGCGTATAAGGAGAATACTCCGAATGCCCGGTAATAAAGAATTCACGCCCATTACGAGCCATAGCCATATAAACCCCAGACTCATCAGACTCAGCTATCAAAGCCAACTCTTTTACTTTCAGAATATCCTCACGGTGTATTTCGGTATGACGGCTATGTGGTACAAAAAACTCATCATCAAAACCACGGAATATGGGCAATCCCTGTACATTGATATGATGACGGAAAATACCAAACATTTTTTGTTTCAGCGGATATTTGGGAACTCCATAGAAATGATAAAGCCCGGCTTGAGCCGCCCAACAAATATAAAGAGTTGAGGTAACATGAGTACGCGCCCAATCAAAAATAGTAGTAATCTCATCCCAATAATTCACATCCTCATACGGCATCTGCTCTACCGGAGCTCCCGTAATAATCATCCCGTCATATTTCTCGTCGCGCATCAAATCAAAGTCATGATAGAATGCTTTCATATGTTCTACCGGCGTATTTTTCGATGTATGGCTTTTCAACTTCATAAATGATATTTCCAACTGCAAGGGAGTGTTGGAAAGCAAACGTACCAAATCCGTTTCTGTCGTTATCTTCAACGGCATCAAATTCAATATCACGATTTTTAACGGACGAATATCCTGTGCACTGGCACGTGAATTGTCTATGACGAAGATATTTTCCTCCTTCAGCAATTCAATAGCAGGTAGTTTATCGGGTAAATTTAACGGCATTTTCTTATCTGTTAATTAGTTGTAAGTGCAAAATTAAAAAAATCCCGCCAAATCTCCTTATTAAACGATCTTTTGAACTAAATTATTTCCTTTCCCTGATCGTTTTCGATCAACAAACCTTGATTATTTTTAGATTTTCACTCATACCTTCACAACTTCTGTCTTGATTCCACTTTTTCCCTTCTTTCATATTATTTATTAACTCACCTTTTTCTTAGAAAAAAGAGGACGAACTTATATCCATAATCAAAAAAGATTAATTATCTTTGAGCGCAAAAATAAAAAATATTCTTATTATTAACATGAAATATAATTAAGTTTCAAGTGGTTGACTCAAGAAACAACCTATATTTTTAAATTTTAATCTTTAAATTCAAAAAGTATGAGAACCTTTAAATCATTGATGATAAGCTTATGTATGGGTACAACCCTATGCATGTGCTTACCACAAACCACGACAGCACAAACCGTAAGTTCAGGAGATTCCTGGACATGGGACAAAGGAACCATTGTGATTGATACTCCTGAACGTCCGGCCGGCCAGAAAAGCGTATTAGGCTTAACCACCCCTAAAATGGAGGTAGTCCGCGTAGGATTTGTCGGATTGGGAATGCGAGGCCCCGGAGCCGTAGAGCGCTTCACTTATATTCCCGGTACACAAATTGTGGCCCTTTGTGATTATGAAGCATCCCGTGCAGAAAAATGTCAGGATATCCTAAAGAAAGCATCTATGCCGAAAGCTGCCATTTATTCCGGAGAAAAGGGATATGAAGAATTATGTAAACGTACAGACATAGATTTAGTTTATATCGCCGCAGACTGGTTGCATCATTTCCCGGTAGCAAAATGCGCATTGGAAAACGGTAAAAATGTAGCTATTGAAGTTCCCTCGGCCATGAACCTGCAAGAATGCTGGGACTTAATCAACCTGAGTGAAAAAACCCGCAAGCATTGCATGATTCTTGAGAACTGTTGCTATGACTGGTTTGAAATGAATACACTGAATATGGCACAACAAGGTGTATTTGGCGAAGTAATCCGTGCCCAAGGAGCCTACATTCACAATTTAAGCCCGTTCTGGGATCATTATTGGAAAAACGGCAAAGAAGACAAACTGGGATGGCGTTTGGATTATAACATGAAACACCGGGGTGATGTATATGCCACTCACGGCCTGGGTCCTGTAGCACAAGCATTGGATATCCATCGTGGTGACCGTATAACCACTTTAGTAGCTATGGACACCAAATCTGTTGTTGGTAAAGATTTAGTGGAGAAGAGAACCGGCGAAGAATGTAAAGAATTCCGTAACGGAGACCATACCACCACCCTGCTTCGCACAGCAAATGGAAAAGTTATTGAAATCCAACATAATGTAATGACTCCCCAACCTTACAACCGCCTGTACCAACTGACAGGAAGCAAAGGGTTTGCCAATAAATATCCCGTTGAAGGATATGCTTTGGATGCAGCACAACTGACCGCATCGGGTGTGCAACCCAAAGTAGACGATTTGAACTCTCACGGATTCTTACCCCAGGCAGAAATGGAAGCACTTGTTGAGAAATACCAGCATCCTATTTTAAAGAAATATGGTGAAATGGCAAAAGAAGTCGGCGGCCATGGCGGTATGGACTTCATCATGGACAGCCGTCTGGTATATTGCCTGCAAAACGGACTGCCTTTGGACATGGATGTATATGACCTGGCCGAATGGTGCTGTTTGGCTGAACTGGGAGCTATCTCTATGGATAACGGCTGTGCGGCAGTAGCCTTCCCGGACTTCACACGAGGTGAATGGAACGTGACCAAAGGTTACAAACATGCATACGCTTCACCCGAAGACGAAAACGCAAGCATGGAAAAAGCAAAGGCTTTCACCGCGAAACTGAAAGAGCAGGGAGCGAAAGAATGGGCGAAAGAAGCCAAGAAAAAAAAGAAATAAACAGGAATAAACAAGAAAAAATGTGCCGGAAGTCACTCTGTCATAAAAGGCAGCCCAATTCTTCAGGCACATTTTTTTATGCCGTCCGAACAACAACCGTTTCCGGATTTTATCGAGAATCAAAAAAAGGGCATAACCGGCATTCTTATAATTTCCGGCCAAAGCACTTCGACAGTGTCAAATTCAATCCGACATGCCATTTTGTCAAAGAAGTATACAGAAAGGGTGAAAAGGAACTGGAACACGCAGACCCCACATACGGTTTCAAGACGTCTTCTTCCAAGCACACTCAGGAAGAGCGATTCGGCATGCTGATGGAATATCTAAGGGAATACACCTTCATCACCCGCCAGGAATACCCTGTTCTCTTATATCCTATGATAGATTTCATCGAAAGGAACCCTGCCCCGTTCTCCCCAAATGCCTTTGTTCCCATCCCGTATGCCGCAAGGTATAACCATATTGATGCCTGCCCCATGGGGCAGCTTCAATAGTTTCTTCATCCGCCTGCTGTCAAAACCTTCCAGCGGACAAGTGTCATAGCCTTCGTTTGCCATGGCAATCATAAAGGTTTGGGCAGCAAGGGCACAGGATTTATTTACCGTCACACGCATATCGCATTCCGAAACTTCCAGCATCATAGGGCGGAACAGGCTGATGGTTCTCGCCAATATCACCCTGAAAAGCCCTAGAAGCCCGAAAAACCTTGCATAAATGAAAGGCATCAGTTTACCATAATACAGCTTCCTGTCCCTAATACGTTTTTCCTGACGCTCTTTCGGACTATTGCGCCTGATATTTCCTTCTTCAAAGTCAAGCACAAATTTAGCACGCTTTTTATACAAATCCTGACGAGTAACAAAAACAACAATTTCCGAAGCCGTAGAAGCAGCCGACTGCCCTAAACAAGCTTCTGAAACTTTCGCCATCAGTCCGGGATTCGTTATTTGATAAAATTCCCACAATTGCATATTGGAACTATTGGGAGCCAGCGTAGCCAGTTCAAGACAATGTTTCACCTTTTCCGGGTCTATCGGTTTATTTTTATCATACCTCCGCACAGACCGGCGGAAGTTCAATACCTCTTCTAAATTCATTTCCTATTCAAATTAATAACTTTATTTCTTACTGAAACATTGCAGGATGACTTCTGCCATTTTCTTGGAACTGAACGGATTCTCTCCGGTAAACAGATTACCGTCAATAACGACTTTTGAAGTCATCGGAATCAATGCTTTCTCGTAGCGGGCACCTCTGTCTTTCAGTTCGGTTTCCAAATCGAAAGGCACGACCCTTTCCTTTCTTGCCAGAATTTCTTCAGCCCGGCTGAATCCTGTAAGCTTCTTATCTTTAACCAGATATTCGCCGGAAGCCAACGTCACATTCAACAATCCACAAACACCGTGACAAATGGCTGCCACCTTCTTTTCATTTTCATATTGCTTTTTTAAGATGGCTTGCAGGACAATATTATCCGGAAAATCATACATGGAACCATGTCCTCCCGCCAAATAAACGCAATCAAACTGAAATTCGGAGACTTCATCCAAACTTTTAGTATGCTGCAATACATTCTTAAATATGGAATCTTCCCAACAGGTTTTAGTTATCTCATCCATGAGTAAGGGATTCAAACTCTCCGGATCGATAGGAGTATCGCCTCCTTTGGGACTGGCAACGGTAATTTCTATTCCTTGCTTTTTGGCGCCGTGATAAATATGGGTGAGTTCGCTCAGCCATAATCCGGTTCTTAAATTCTTATTCACAAATTCGCCTTCTCCGGTTACTATTGCCAGTAATTTCAAGTTATCCATATTTATAGTTTTAGGGGTCATGCCTATATAACATAACCCCTATCCTATTGTATTCCAAACAGACAAATCATTAATATTATTTGGATTATTTCTTCATCCTTATAATAATCAAATGACAGATTTTACCGAGTCCTAACATTTTATAGGTTATTCTTGTAAATATTCGCCATCACCTTCTGGTATTGATTCTCAATCTGCATATACGCCTGAAGATTCTTATAAATACTTTCCGTTTCCACAAAATATTCAATCAATGAAATTTGTCCTTCGGTCAATGCCTGCTTCAATAAATCCAGCGAATGGTACATCAAAGAGACATCATACGCATTCATGGCATCCTTCAACTGCTGCATCTCATTGAAAAGAGACATCAGGGAAGCCTCGACCCGGTCTTTAGCACTTTCTTGCATAAGCTGAGCGCTGATAGCCTGTGCCTTGGCTATCTTTACCTTTTTACGATTCTGAAACAAAGGCAAGGAGCCCCCTACCACAAAACCATTCATCGAAACCGCATCATCCGTGTTACGGCGAAAGCCGGCTTCCAGCTTCGGCAACCATCCTTGGCGGTCTACCGAAACCTGCTTCTCGGCGGCACGGGCAGTGGCGGCGGCGGCCTGCAAGTCAAGGTCTGACGCCATCACTTCATCCCTCATAACATTGTAATCATTGATTTCCTGTATGGCAGGATACGTGGTTTCAGCAAACTCCAAAGGCATGTTACCGTTCATGGCAAGCAGAGACTGCAAGGCAGTGCGGTGAGCTGCGCTATTTTGGGCAACTTCCGTCTGCACGTTCATACGCTCCATCTTGATTTTGTTGACTTCCAGTATATTCGCATCACCGGTAGTCAGACGTTTTTCATAAAGTGCCTGTAATTCATCCGCATTTTTCATACGGATATCCATCAATGTCTTTTCCTGATTCAACAGAATAAGGTCCAGACAGAGATTCTTCGCATTCAGCAGAATATCCCGGCGGGCAGCCTGTTGTTGCTTGTCCACCGCTTCGTTCTGCAAAGTAGCCTGCCGGTTGCGGGCAATATACTGAGTAGGAAAATCAAAACCTTGCGAAGCAACGAATTCCGTACCGTGACCACCTTCGGCACCATTACTGTAAAAAGAGCTGTAGCTCACCGTAGGATCAGGCAAGTTGTTGTTTGTCCGGTTTTCCATCTTGGTCGCATCGGCGGCATGTTTCTGTGCCTTGAGCTCTTTATTGTTCTGCTCGATGCTTTTCAAAATGTGCTCAATACTCTGAGCCTGCATCAGCAAGGGAGAGCAGAGGGCTATTATAACTAAGATTCGTTTCATATTATTTCTATTATTTCTTCTTTCGGTTCATCAGTTCATAAACAATCGGAATAATGAAAGCGTTCAGGAAAGTCGATGTCAAAAGACCTCCAAGAATAACTTTCGCCATCGGGCTTTGTATTTCATTACCCGGCAAATCGCCACGGAATGCCAAAGGTATCAAAGCCAGCGCGGAAGATAACGCAGTCATCAGGATAGGGTTCAAACGGTCTAACGAACCGTGGAGAATGCTTTCTTTCAACTCCATACCTTCTTCGCGCAACATATTGTAATGACTTATCAACAACATACCATTACGGGTAGCAATGCCAAACAACGAGATAAAGCCGATAATAGCCGGAATGCTTATCTCACCCGTTGTTATCATCAATGCAAATACCCCACCAATCAACGCCAAAGGCAAATTCAACAAAATGACTCCACTTTGGGCTGCATTCTTAAACTGGGTATAAAGCAACAGGAAGATAACCACGATACTCATAAACGAAGTGAGCATCAGCGTACGGCTGGCCGCCTGCTCGCTTTCAAACTGACCGCCATATTCCACATGATATCCTTCGGGAAGCTTGATTTGCGCATCAATCCGTTCCTGTATATCATTCACCACGCTGCGCAAATCACGACCGCTGGTATTGGCCGAAATCACAATCTTACGCTTCACGTTCTCACGGCTGATGGTATTCGGTCCCATGGCAGAAACCACATCGGCTACATAGTTGACAGGGATTTTCTGACCGTCACCGGTATCAATCATCAGGTTGCGCACCTTCTCCATCTCATCACGCACCTCATCCTTGGTACGGACAATAAGATTAAACGCTTTGCCTTCTTCATATACCTGTGAAACGACTTCACCCGCCATGTTCACTGATACAAACTCGGCAAACTCCGGTAAAGAAATACCGAATTTGGCAAGCATCTCGCGTTTGGGAACAATCTTGAGCTGCGGACGTTCGATTTGTTGTTCCACATTCAAGTCGGCAATACCCTCCACACTGCTGATGGCATCCTTTATCTGATTACCGATGGCAAACATCTTGTTCAAATCATTACCAAACAGTTTGATGGCAATGTTGGCTTTGGTACCCGAAAGCATGGCATCGATACGGTGGCTGATAGGTTGGCCTATTTCGATATTCGCACCGGTAATGGTAGATAACTTGGCACGCACATCGGCTACCAATTCCTGGCGGGAACGGTCTTTCAATTCAAACGGGGCCTCAATTTCACTCACGTTAACCCCTAATGCATGCTCATCCAGTTCGGCACGTCCCGTTTTACGGGCTACAGTCTGTATTTCGGGAATAGACATCAGCAACTCTTCTGCACGGTGTCCCATTTTATCCGATTCTGCCAAAGAAATTCCCGGCAATGAACTGATATTAATGGTGAACGAACCTTCATTGAAAGATGGCAGGAAACTGCGTCCTAATGTAAAAAACATAACCAATGCCACCGCAAACAGTCCACCCGTAAAACCCAATACTGCGGATTTATGATTCAAGGACCATAACAAGGCATTGCGGTAATGCTTTTTCATCCATACGGCCACAAATGCCTCTTTGGGCAATCCTTTGCTTTTATTATTACCTAACAGATAGCTGCACAGTACCGGAGTCAGCGTCAAAGCCACTACCGTAGAAGCAAACAACGCCACAATAAAGGCAATGCCCAACGGAACCAGCATACGCCCTTCCATTCCTGTCAGGAAAAACAAAGGAACAAAGCTGACTACAATAATCAAGGTAGAGTTCAAGATAGGCATACGCACTTCCTTCGAAGCATTGAACACGACTTCAATCACGCTCTTACGTTCCCCTTCGGGCAACAAGCGATTCTCACGCAAGTGCTTCCATACATTTTCCACATCCACAATGGCATCATCCACCAACGAACCAATGGCAATGGCCATACCACCCAAACTCATGGTATTGATGGTGAGTCCCATATAGTGAAGAGTCAATATAGAAACAATCAATGACAACGGAAGGGTTACCAATGAAATAACCGTGGTACGTACATTGGCAAGGAACAGGAAGAGAACAATCACCACAAAAACAGCACCTTCATACAACGAATCCTTCACATTGCCGATAGAGCTTTCAATAAAACGGCTCTGACGGAAAATATCTGTAGAAACGTGTACATCAGCCGGAAGATTCTTCTGCAAATCCTTCAATGCGGCTTCCAACTGCTCTGTCAGTTCAATAGTCCCGGTCTTGGGTTGTTTGGTAACGGTCAGCAGTACGGCAGGTTTTCCTCTCTCCGAAGCAGTACCCAGTTTGGGTTCCTGCGAACCAATCTTCACATCGGCAATATCCTCCAATGTAACGGGCACCCCTTCCACCGTCTTGATGACGGAACGTGACAACTGATCCACATCATGACTGGAAAGCACCCCGCGAACAATATATTCGTTTCCATATTCATAAATCACTCCGCCATTGGCATTCTGATTCATGTTACGGGTAACGTTCATCACCTCTGCCAACGTAACATTGTAATGTTTCATGCGGGCAGGGTCAAGCAACACCTGATATTCCTTGATATCACCTCCCAGCACGGCAACCTGTGCCACACCTCCCGTAGAGAGCAGGCGCGGACGGATAGTCCAGTCTGCCAGTGTACGGAGATCGAGCATGGAAGTAGTATCCGAAGTCAGACCGATAATCAGCAACTCACCTAAAATAGAAGACTGAGGTCCCATGGTAGGTTTACCTACATTCTCGGGCAGCTCCTCGCTGACCAAGGACAATTTCTCACTGACAATCTGACGGGCCAGATAGATATCGGTATCCCATTCAAATTCCACCCACACAACGGAAAAGCCATTGGTGGAAGATGAACGCACCCGGCGCACATGGGTCGCACCGTTCACGGCAGTTTCTACAGGAAAGGTTACCAATTGTTCCACCTCTTCGGCGGCCATACCATTCGCTTCGGTCATAATCACTACAGTCGGCGCATTCAAATCGGGGAACACATCGACTTCCGTATGAAAAGCCGTGTAAGTACCGCCGATAAGCAGCAAAACCGACGCCACCAGAACCAATATACGGTTCTGAAGGGAAAAATGTATAATCTTATTTAGCATAGGACGGCTGATTAATGTTCATGACTATGAGCCGGAATCGCATTGCTAGCCGACGCTAATTTCACCTGATAAGCTCCCTTTGTTACCACACGGTCACCGGCTTTCAAACCGGTCAGAATCTGCACTTTCTTTCCGTTGCTCGCTCCCAAAGTTACCTCCTGTTTCTTATATCCTTCCTCATCCAGTTGCAGATAAACAAAGTACAAACCTTGTTCTTCGGTCAGTGCCGTAACAGGCAAGGCCAGCACATCGGGCATTTCCGACGAGAGCAGATACACCTCCACATACGAACCGGGAATCACATCTCCCCGATTATCAAATTCGAAAGTTACAGGCACATAAAAAGAAGTACCACCGGATGCTTTACCATAAGAAAGCAGACGCCCTTTCAACTCACCCAGCTCATATACCTTATTATCGTATGGAGTCTTGAAGTTTGCCGACTGGATGCTATGCAGATAACCATAATATTTCTCGGAAACATCTGCACGAAGGAACAGACGACGGTTCTGAGTGATACTCACCAAAGGCTGGCCTACCGACACATAGTCACCTTCCTGCACCAGACAATTCTTGATATAACCACCTAAAGGAGCTGTGACGGACACACCTGTCTTGGTCTGGTTCTTTGAAATAGCCTCGTATGCCAATAATGCATTTTCATAACTCTCCTTAATGGCATTGAAATCTTTCTGCGATATTATCTGACTTTTTACCAACTTGGCGGCACGTTCATATTCTTTTTTGGCGGTTTCATATGCGATACGGGTACGTTTTACAGGGTCTCCGTCCGGCATATTCTCAGCAGAGATATTCAGAATGGGAGCCCCCTTGCTCACACTCATACCGTCCGTTACCGGATGGCGGAAAGAAACCACACCGGCTACATTGGCGACTACTACGCTTTCATCGCCTTGTGCTGCCTGCACCTGACCGCTGGTCGTTATCACCTGACGGAATGATTCAGGCCGGATTATTTCCGATTCTACCCCGGCTGCTTTTGCTTTTTCTGGAGCCAGAATTATCTCATCGGAATGTCCGGCTGCAGAAGCTTCCGCTTCATGATTATGCCCTTCGTGACCTTCATTCTCATGGTCGTGGTTTTCTTTTTCATGGTCATGCCCTTCGTGATTATGGTCATGCCCTTCGTGGTCGTGATTATGTGCTTCCTCCGTTCCATGATCGTGTCCTTCGTGATCATGACCCGATTTACTGTTGCAAGAGCCTAAGAGGAACAAGCCTAAGACTCCCATAAAGATAAGTTTCTTCATGATGATATTATTTGTTATTACTTTTTACTAAATGCAAAATTAGTGTAAAGAAAATGCAACAAAGTTGCGGATAAAAAGATAAACTTTCTATCTGTTAAGCAAGAACATCGCAAGGAGGAGCACGCAACCCCTTTACGTGGGGAAGACACGTAGAATGCAGTTTTTCTAAATAGTAATTATAAGGTAATGTGTTGTGTTCTGTCAACCGCAATGAAAGCGCCAATACATCCGTCACCGTATATAACAGCAAACAAAACGAATAATCAGGAGAAACACTGTCTTGGGCCCGATCCGGAGTTACACTTTTAAACTTGGTCACACATCCGGCATTACATGTATGATTCTCATCAGAACTATTATTATGCTGCTGATGCTGCACGGAACATTGACAGCCGCACAAAGTCATATCATGCTGCAAACAAAGAATTTCCCGGTGATGATGATGAGGCAGAACAGATGCTGTCAACATGATAATGCTGACCAACATCAATACCCATGCTATGTATCGTCTCCGTTTCATCGGGCACAAAAATAGGTGTTTATCATGTAAATTCCAAAAAGAAAGCATGGTAAATGCCGAATTCTCAGCAATTACCATGCTTTCTTATTATCTTTTACATACAAAGCTTACCAAATAGAAACACGTTTTTCAGGAGCCAAATACATAGGATCCCCCTCTTTAATGCCAAAAGCATCATACCATGCACCTATTTGAGGGAGTGCTCCGTTCACACGCCATCTGCCCAATGAATGTGGATCAGACTTGGTTTGCAAACGAATCTGCTCGTCGCGGATATTGCCAGCCCACACTCCGGCGTATGACAAGAAGAAGCGCTGTTCCGGAGTAAATCCGTCTTTTACCAGCAGGGGAGCATCTTTTGTCGCATTCTTGAACGCTTGGAAAGAAACCTGCAAACCACCATGATCGGCTATATTCTCACCTAAAGTCAAAGAACCGTTGGCATTGAGTCCCGGCAAAACCTGGATGCTATCAAAGAAATTCACCATTACCTGAGCACGTTCTTCAAAACGTTTGGCATCTTCGGCTGTCCACCAATCTTTCAAATTACCATCCTTATCAAACTGACGTCCCTGATCATCGAATCCATGAGTCATTTCATGACCGATAACCACGCCAATAGCTCCATAATTAAATGCATCATCAGCATTCATATCAAAAAACGGATATTGAAGAATACCCGCCGGAAAACAAATCTCATTCGTGGTCGGATTATAATATGCATTGACAGTCTGCGGAGTCATTCCCCATTCATCTCTGTCAACCGGCTTTCCTGCCTTGGATAACATATAATCCAGTTCGAATTCTGTAGCACGCTTCACATTGGCCCAATAAGAATCTTTTTCAATATTCAAACCGGTATAATCCCTCCACTTATCAGGATAGCCAACCTTTACATAAAAAGAATTCAACTTCTCAATAGCTTTAATCTTTGTGCTGTCACCCATCCATTCCAAATTCCGAATACGTTCTCCCAATGCGGTCTGCAGATTCTTTACCAACTGCACCATACGTTCTTTTGCGGCTGCCGGAAAATATTTCTCCACATACATCTGACCTACCGCTTCACCCAGTACTCCATTTACAGTACTTACAGCACGCTTCCAACGAGGTTGGTTAGTCTGTTTTCCGGATAGTGTTTTTCCATAAAAATCAAAATTTTGTGCCACCAAATCATCACTCAAGTAACCGGCAGCCCTGTCTATCAGACTCCATTGCATATAAGCGATCTGATTTTCAACCGGCAAGCTATTGATAATTTTCTCAACCTCTTTAATCGGATCCACTTGAGAAACACTCAGTTCAGTCACCCCTTTCACGCCTATACCATTCAAGAAAGCATCCCAGTCAATGCCCGGAATCTCTTTCTTTAATTCATCCAAAGACATTTTATGATAATTGGCCGCAGGGTTACGCTGTTCCACCGCACTGAAAGAAGCTTTTGCAATACGGGTTTCGATATCCATTACAGCCTCCATTTTCTTTTTAGCGGCAGCCTCATCAAAACCAGCCAATTGGAACATCTTTACAATATGTTCCTTATACTTATTACGGATATTGACAGTCACATCATCATTGTCCAGATAATATTCTTTTTCACCCAGACTGATACCCCCTTGATACAATTGAAACAAATTGCTCTTGCTGTCCATGATATCGGCACCCACATAGAAACTGAAATAAGGGAATACACCGCTATGAGCCAGTTCCGCCATCAAAGGAACTATTTCCGATTTATCCTTCACTGAAGCAATCTTTTCCAAATCAGCTTGAATAGGAGTTACTCCATCCGCATTCAGTTTCACACTATCCATAGCCAATTTATAGATATCCCCTATTTTCTGACCTATTGTACCTTGCGCATTCTGCCCGGCAGCAATTTCCACAATCAATCCTTTCAGTTGTTCCCGATTATTTTCAGCAAGCATATCGAATGAGCCAAAACGGGAATATTCATTGGTCAGAGGGTGTTTCTTCATCCATCCGCCACAAGCATACTGATAAAAATCAGCTCCTTGAACAGCCGTAGTGTCCAAATTTGTCAAGTCTATACCCGAAGTCATGACGGCTTCCTTTTTACTGTCACATCCGGCAGCTACTGCCAGAGCCAATACAGCCATTGGTAAATAATGTTTTGCTTTCATTTGTTCTATATATATGATACATACTTTAACTTCCCTGCATCTCTTCTAATTCCATAGAAACGGTTTCCCATTCTTCTACCGTCTGATCCAAGTCCTTTTTCAGTTTCTGATGCTTTTCATACAAAGCCATATCCGATGCACCTTCGGGAGTAGCCATATCAGCTTCCACCTCGCCAATCTCAGTTTCCAGCTTTTCTATTTTCTGTTCACAATCCGCAATTCGTTTCTCCAATTTGCGAATTTTCTTATTCAATTCCTTTTGCGCCTCATAAGATAATTTGTTCTCACTAACCGTTTCGAGTTCTTCCTTTTTAGTGGCAGACATAGTAGGAGAAGCCGAAAGCTGCAACTCATTCAGACTCTCTATTTTCTTTTTCTGTAAAAAATCATAAATGCCGCCAATGTGTTCTTTTACTACTCCACCTCCGAATTCATAAACTTTGGTCACCAGTCCATCCAAGAACTCACGGTCATGAGAAACAACAATCACCGTTCCATCAAATTCCTTGATAGCTTCTTTCAATACATCCTTTGAACGCATATCCAGATGATTGGTAGGTTCGTCCAAAATAAGGAAATTCACCGGTTCTAACAAAAGTTTTATCATGGCAAGACGACTCCGCTCCCCACCCGACAGTACCTTTACTTTTTTATCAGAAGCCTCACCTCCAAACATGAATGCTCCCAGAATATCACGAATCTTCAAACGAATATCCCCTTTTGCCACATAATCAATCGTATCAAAGACACTCAGATTTTCATCCAACATCTGAGCCTGATTCTGAGCAAAATAACCAATCTGTACGTTGTACCCGATGGTCAGTTTACCTTCGTATGGGATTTCGTCCATTATACATTTCACCAAAGTGGACTTACCTTCCCCATTCTTTCCGACAAAAGCTACCTTCTCACCTCGATTAATAGTCAAAGTCACATCGTGAAAAACGATATGACTGCCATATGCTTTCTTCACCCCGTCACAAATGACCGGATAATTGCCGGAACGCATGGCAGGCGGAAACTTCAACCGCAAGGCTGAATTATCTTCATCATCAATTTCAATAGGAACTATTTTTTCCAATTGCTTGATACGGCTCTGCACCTGTACAGCCTTGGTAGCCTTATAACGGAAACGCTCTATGAAATCTTCTGTATCCTGAATTTGCTTCTGCTGGTTCTCGTATGCACGCAATTGCTGCTCACGACGTTCTTTGCGCAATACCACAAACTCATCGTAAGCCACTTTATAATCATAGATATGCCCGCAAGATATTTCAATCGTACGATTTGTCACATTATTAATAAATGCACGGTCGTGGCTCACCAATACAACGGCTCCCGCACTTGTCTTCAAAAAGTTTTCCAACCATTGAATGCTTTCTATATCCAGATGATTGGTAGGCTCGTCCAACAGCAACACATCGGGCCGTCGCAACAGCAACTTGGCCAACTCTATACGCATACGCCATCCACCACTGAACTCAGATGTAGGACGGTTAAAATCCTCCCGGCTAAATCCCAACCCCATCAATGTACGTTCTATCTCAGCTGTATAATTGGTACCTCCCATCATCAAAAAGCGTTCATTGTCATGGGTGAATTTCTCAATCAGTTTACGATAGTTTTCTGAATCATAATCTGTTCTATCCGCCAACTCCTGATTCATTCTCTCAATACTAGCCTGCAACTCAAAGATATGTTCAAAAGCCATCTCCGCCTCTTCCATCACAGTATGTTTATCACTCAGAATCATGACTTGAGGCAGATAGCCTATCGTCACATCACGCGGAACAGAAACACTACCTGAAGTAGGCGCCTGTATTCCTGCCAATATCTTAAGCATAGTAGACTTACCGGCCCCATTCTTCCCGACCAGCGCAATACGATCTCTCTTATTGATAACGTATGACACATCCTCAAACAGAGGCGTTACTCCAAACTCTACTTTCAAATTATCTACTGAAACCATTCGTTTTTATCCTTTTGCAAAAGTGGCAACAAATATACGGTTTTATATGTAAAAAAGACAAAATACAAGTAAATAAAAAAAGTCCTCATCCTTAACAAATAGGACAAAAGTATTAAAACGTGTTAGAAAACATATTTTTTTAGTTGTTTTATTTGCAAAATTCACTAAAACACGTACCTTTGCAACGTGTTTTTCATAGTATTAGATTTAAGGTTAACAAAGGTTGGAG
>OLRO01000066.1_pt1 | contig 101803 bp, 83 predicted proteins | sample 1673131 | NCBI WGS metagenome assembly OLRO01 (sample SAMEA3136757, study PRJEB25190) | human gut metagenome | biome: human gut; feature: human-associated habitat; material: faeces | place: Austria | collected 2013 | reverse complement strand
GTCATGGCGAGAAAAGGTGCGCGCAAGCGAACGTTTTCGATAAGCCAGATGAACAGAGACAAGCTCGCTTGAGCTATGTCATGGCGAGAAAAGGTGCGCGCAAGCGAACGTTTTCGATAAGCCAGATGAACAGAGACAAGCTCGCTTGAGCTATGTCATGGCGAGAAAAGGTGCGCGCAAGCGAACGTTTTCGATAAGCCAGATGAACAGAGACAAGCTCGCTTGAGCTATGTCATGGCGAGAAAAGGTGCGCGCAAGCGAACGTTTTCGATAAGCCAGATGAACAAGACGAAGACTGCTTCAGGCTTGCAATGGCGAGAAAAGGAAGGATGCAATCCAACGTTTATATACCGGCATCATGACAATTAGAATAACAAAAGATATGCGACAAGTAAGATTTTTAATGATATTACTCTACCTCCTCGTTGTTGCAGAGACGTATGCCCGTACATCGGACGACAATGTGCAGGCAATATCGGTGAAGATTGACTCAACGTATTATGACCGTATTCATAAGGATGTATTTAACAAAATGACAGACTATTCCTTTTATAAATATGGGAAAAAGACAGGCAATACGATTGAGGTATATACAGCCGACGAGGACGGTCTGGCTCATTCTATACGAATAGACTGCAAGGACGAGAATCTTGAGACCCTCGGCTGCTACATGTCCTTAGAGGACATGATGAGCGGACTGAAGTGTGTCATGGACGACATCTCAAAGAGGTATGGCATATACAAGGAACTTATAGTGAAGATAAACACGTTGGATTTCGGGGACGGGAGCGTGGACATTTGTCGGCAGTATGATAGGAAAACGGGCAAAAAAGGGACAGGCATCCATTCCGTATTCTCAAAAGTATGCCTTAAAAGCAAGCTCGTCAGAAGCCTGAGAGAACTGATGGCACAATACGGAAAAGAACATGCCAAAGACCATCCATTTGTCTCCGACGGCTTTACGTACAACACACTTGATTATGTAAGCCCGGAGATTTATACACACTTCTATAAATATGAAGGCAGCAAGGATGAGCTTCCCAAAAAAATGTTTTATTCCACAGACCTGTTAATGGTGTTCTGTGATAAGGAGAAGTAAAGGTAAGGATTCTCTTTTGGGCACCTTCTCGCCATGACAAGCCTGGAGCAGTCTTCGGCTCTGTTCATCTGGCTTATAGAACAAAAAAATCCGCATCCCTGACGGCTGATGCACGCGGAATGCGGAGACATAATGATATTGTCGTGAGACGAAAATATCAGGAATTCTTATGATTGATGCAGATGCCTTTCTGATACCATTCGTATAGCCTGTGGATGCCTTCGTCTATCTCCACCTTATGATGCCATCCGAGATTGTGGAGCTTGGTGACATCAGTCAGCTTGCGCGGAGTGCCGTCAGGTTTGGAAGCATCCCAACGCAGTTCACCACGGAAGCCGATTTCTGCCACGACCTTCTCTGCCACCTCACGTATGGACAGTTCCTTGCCGGTTCCCACATTGATGTGGCAGTTGCGTATCTCCTTGTCACCGGGCTTGTATGTATCCTTGAAGTCAACATTCAGAAGCACGTGCACACTGGCGTCCGCCATCTCCTCACTCCAAAGGAACTCACGCATCGGACTGCCGGTGCCCCAAAGAGTAACAGCCTCAGGCGTTATGCCATATTTGGCAAGCGTGGCAAGAATCTCATCATCTGAACGGCTGCCGTCAACACCCTCTACCGGACGCAGGCTGATGTCCTTACGCACAGCATCCCAGTTGCCCTCGTTGAGGCATTTTGCAAGATACACCTTGCGTATCATGGCAGGGAGCACATGACTGTTCTCCAGATGGAAGTTGTCGTTAGGACCATATAGGTTGGTCGGCATCACTGCTATGTAATTGCAGCCATACTGCAGCGAGAAACTCTCACACATCTTCAGACCGGCAATCTTTGCTATGGCGTAAGGCTCGTTGGTGTATTCCAGTTCGGAGGTGAGCAACGCCTCCTCCTTCATCGGCTGCGGAGCCATGCGCGGATAGATGCATGTGCTGCCGAGGAAGAGCAGCTTCTTCACACCGTGGCGGAAGCTCTCGCCTATGACATTCTGCTGTATCTGCAAGTTCTGATAGATGAAGTCGGCGCGATAGTTGAGATTTGCCATTATTCCGCCTACATGGGCAGCCGCCAGCACAACAGCGTCGGGCTGCTCCTCGTCGAAGAAACGTTTTACTGCGAGCGGGTCGAGCAGGTCGAGCTCCTTATGCGATTTTCCTACAAGATTGGTATACCCTCTGCCCATGAGATTGTTCCATATGGCAGAGCCCACCAGACCATGATGTCCGGCTACATAAATCTTACTGTTTTTATCCAACATCTTATTATATAATTGTAAAAACGTCAAGTAGCTGTTCAATATCAATCGATATTATGAAATTAATCAGACATTATCCATATCTTTGCCGTCATCCTGTGCGCTCAAGGGCACACAATATGACGACAATTAATTTAGGACATCCACTTATTTCACAATACCTTTCTCCAGATACTCGGCAAGGTTTGTCTTCACCTGTTCGCCGGCACGCTCCACAGCCACCTTTGCCATGTCGGCATCCACCATAATCTTTACAAGCTGCTCGAAGGTGGTCTTCGACGGATTCCAGCCCAGTTCTTTCTTTGCCTTGGACGGGTCGCCCCACAGATTGACGACATCAGTAGGACGGTAGAAGTCTTTCGACACCTCCACGAGCACACGTCCGGTAGCCTTGTCGATGCCTTTCTCGTCCTCACCCTCGCCTACAAACTCGAGCTCTATGCCAACATGTTTGAACGCGAGATAACAGAACTCGCGTACGGAGTGCTGCACACCGGTGGCGATGACAAAGTCCTCCGGCTTATCCTGCTGAAGGATGAGCCACATACACTCCACATAATCCTTGGCATAACCCCAGTCGCGCAACGAAGAGAGGTTTCCAAGATACAGCTTGTCCTGCTTGCCCTGCGCGATGCGCGCTGCGGCAAGTGTGATCTTTCGTGTGACGAATGTCTCTCCGCGACGCTCACTCTCGTGGTTGAACAGTATGCCGGAACAGCAGTACATGTTGTAAGCCTCACGATACTCCTTCACAATCCAGAAGCCGTACAGTTTTGCCACAGCATACGGACTGTAAGGATGGAACGGAGTGTTCTCGTTCTGCGGAACCTCCTCCACCTTGCCGTAAAGTTCGGATGTGGACGCCTGATAGATGCGGCAACTGTCTGCAAGCCCACACTGGCGCACAGCCTCAAGCACACGGAGCACGCCCGTGGCGTCGACATCAGCCGTGAACTCAGGCGAGTCGAAGCTCACCTGCACATGGCTCTGCGCCGCAAGGTTGTATATCTCAGTAGGTCTCACTCTGCCTACAACCTGAATCATGCTCATCGAATCGCTCAGGTCGGCATAGTGCAGATGGAAGTGCGGACGTCCCTCAAGATGGGCTATACGCTCACGAAAATCCACAGACGAGCGGCGGATGGTGCCGTGCACATCATATCCTTTGTCCAGCAAGAACTCAGCGAGGAACGAGCCGTCCTGCCCTGTGATACCTGTTATCAACGCTACTTTTCTTTCCATAAAAATAAGTTTATAAGTTTTATTGTTTATAATTCCAATGTGTCTATATAATATATTACGCTTGTTTATCTCCGATTGCCAGTGCTACAGGCATGACTTGCCAGTCCTTATCATTACGACGCATGTTTTATCTACACCACCGCGCATCCTATGGTGAGAATCTCACAGTCGGTCACAGCCTCCATCTCATGTGCGGTACCGGCAGGCACGCTCACGAAGCCGTCGGCATCGAATACCCCGCTATCATTCCCCACAGTGATGCGTATGCTTCCACGCCTTACAAGAAAAAACTCGTCCATCGTAGGATGGCTGTGCCTCCCAGCCCTCTCTCCCTTTACTAACGATGTAACCGCAATCTGAGTGACCGGCGACGACACATCCCCGTTACTCACCAACACCCGCTTCATGCCACAGCCATGGGAGGTGGGCTGAGGCGCGATGGAGTTCAAATCAGCTTTTCTCACAAATATATTTTTATGAATATCCGCAAATGTCCCTTACGCCCGACAACCGTTGGCAGACACCTTTTTGCGTTAACATTTTTATGTTAATCGTGACCACTAATGCAGAGTTGTCCAACCGTCTGATTTCCAGCGCGTTGTCAAACGTGCTTTTCGAGCGTCCGAAAAAGCCCGTTCCAGCTCACAATACAGGCTGTTTCACCGTTCAAAACAGCCCGTTCCAGGTCACCGGATGGTACATCCCGATAACCGGACGATGGATAACGTTTTTTAGTCGCATATTTGCAAGTATGAGCGGAAAGCGGATATTCGTATATATTTTTCTTTCTGCGGTCTCATGCTTTAGTGTCGTAACCGCCATCCGTTCCAATACTTACGATAGAAAAAGAAAAAAATCCGGTATGCTATCTCAGAGAAATATTCCTCCGTATAATTGCGCAACAGTCTCATGTTGTATCGCTCACGGCGGAAGAAACTGCCTAACGGGCTGTCTGCCTGACGTATCGCCTTCAGGGCATCATTATACATTCCGAAGTTTCCGCCTTTCAATATATTGTCCAACAACATCCTTCCGGCTTTCGCGTCAGGTGCGGCAATCATAAATCTATCATCCATGTTCAGCACGGTCTTCAACACATACATAACCGCACCGGCAAACTTTGTCATATGAAAGTCGCGCAGCCTACCCGTCACCGCCTCACGGTCAAGCGTCCTACAGCCGCGCGTCAACAGATAATAATAATCGACAATCTGCCGCAGCCCCACGCCTTCCTCCAGGAAATGATGCATTATGTGTCCGAGCAATGCTATGACATTAAGGTCATCTGTCGGTGCGGTTATCATACCCTGCCCGTCAGGCAGTTCAACATTATGCTCCATCTGTCTCGGAGTCTCCTGCCTCCAGTATTGCATCAACTTTCTGTTGCGCCACGGATTAAGCAGAAAAGTCGGAAAGAAATGCACTTCTATGAGCGGGTCTTTCACCATACGGAAATCTATATGATGATAGCTCACAGTCTCAAGCGGCGATATGCCGCGTATGAATTTTATTATTTTTTCGCGTCCGCCTTCAAGCCATATATCAATGTCACCACCCTGCCGTCTGAGCGGATGCGGATAATATGCCGCCACTCCCACGCCCTTGAATATGCACGAGCGGAAGCCCGCCTTTGCAAAACGGCGCTGCACATCCATTGCCTGCATGTTCTGACGGCGGCTCATCTGTTCAATACGAACAACAGTCATTGCCCAGCGCATAGTCAGCGAACGTGGAGGTCTCTGCTCCGCATCAAGCCTGTCAATGCCATCGGCACACACGCCTATCAGAGTCTGACGTGCCGCCATGTCATACAAAGCCTGCCATTCTTCCGCAGTAGGCACGACAGAGAGTCTGCTACGTGTGCCTACCGCCACCTGCAACAGTTCGAAAAAAATCCCGGTCACTTCCACTTTGCCGATATGAACTGCGGAACCTTCCATAACATTTTTTCCACCTTGGTAATTTGCGGACATTTGAAATGATGCGACGAATACACTCTGATGTCCTCGTCCCACATTTTTTTCCTCTTGGCGTTATCGGTGCTCAGTCCGCCCATACGCATCCTGACGACATAACGTCTCATGTAGTGTACTTTCAAATCGTTCTCCAAAAGATAGCGCACCAGCAAGTCTGTGTCTGCCGCAATCTTATAACTCTCGTCATAAAGCCCGAGACGCATCATCACATCGCGTCGGATGTAGCACGTCGGATGCAGCGGCAACCAGCCGTGGCGCACTTTCCACTTAGAGTATCTGCCGCCAATCCAATTGCGCACCACCTTATTTATATCATTCTCATCAACATAGATTCCATCGGCATATACAAAATCAGCACCTGTACGTCCAAACGCCTCCATGACATCAGACACGACATGTTCATCATATACAAAGTCGTCAGAATGGACAAGCCCTATCACGTCGCCCGACGCCGCACGTATCCCCTTGTTTATCGCCTCATACATGCCATGGTCCGGTTCGCTTATTATCCTTCCGATACGTCCTCTGTATTCGTTTATCACATCCAGCGATCCGTCAGTCGAGGCACCATCCACAACAATATACTCCGTATTGTCATAATCCTGAGCCAGCACGCTTTCTATCGCTCCGCGTATCGTGGCATTGCGATTATAACATGAAGTGATTATAGAAATTCTCATAGCCTGATAAAAACCAATGTTATTCCTTTATAATTCGTTTTCTTATACATACAGCAGGATTACCCTGATAAATCCCGTTCTCAGACAAATCCTTCGTGGCAACACTACCGACAGTCAATATTGCCTGTGTATGAACTGTGACCCCGGGACAGACCGTTGCCTGAGCGCCAATCCAAGCACCATCCTCAACACTTATCGGTGCATTGCGGTAAGGCATTGACGTCACGGTATAATCATGATTGCCTGTAAGAAGCATAGCTCCTTGTGATATACACACATTGTTTCCAATTACCACATAGTCCAGATTATCTATCCAACAATGCTCGCCAAGCCAACAGTTGTCACCTAAGGTAAGTTTCCAAGGAAACTTCACCGTAACATTATTCTTTATAACAAGCCCTCGCCCTATCTTAGCACCGAAAGCACGGAGCAGAAATATCTTTATTCCCATGAACGGATTCCAGGAAGCACGTACAAACATTGCACTTACGAAAAACCACAAAGTCTGCTTGATGAAAGATGCTCCTTTATCGAAGTTTCCAGTTGTGAATGAAGCCAAATTAACTTTTTCCATAACTTTAGAATGAATAAAAACATGTAGATTATCTCCGCAACTTATCATACATCCTCACCATATCCTCTGCCATCTTCATTGAGGAATACTTATTCTCGACAAGTTTCCTTCCATTACGTCCCATGCGTTCGAGCTCATCGTCTGTCAGCGCGATAAAATTGCGTAATGCAGCCGTAAGCGCGTCTGCGCCAATCTCCGTCCACCATCCACAGCCAGCGGTCTCAAGTTCTTGCCACGGAGTGCCTTTTGTTGTGATGACAGGGGTGCCGCAAGCAAGAGACTCAGCCACCACAATGCCGAAATTCTCACTATGGGTCGGCAACACAAACACGTCTGCATGTCTGAACAGTTCCCATTTACTGTCACCGTACACTCCACCGACAAACTTAATCATATGCTCAACTCCGAGACGGACGGCAAGTTGACGCAATTCATTTATATAACTCTCATCACCCTCACCAGCGACTTTAACACAATAGCCATCCAGCTCATCCTTAAGAGAAGCAACCGCCTCAACAAGAAAGTTTATGCCTTTCTTCACGTGCACCCTGGAAAGAAACAGAATCTCCCTGTTACGTCTCCACGAGCGTTTCATATCGACTTTGTCCACGTCAATGCCGTTGGCAATCACCTCTATCTTGTCGTTGTAGCCCAAGCGTAACAGGTTGTCTTTCTCGCTGTCAGCGGTAGCATGTATACCGTCAGCCCTGAGCACAGCACGTTTCTGATAAAGCAACAGTGCCGGCAGCTTTCGCGTCCAATAATGACGAGCCATTATCCATGGTTCAAGCATACCGTGAGGCGAGAGCACTACCTTCACGCCCATCTGCTGCGCCCACTTCTGCGCGAAGGCACATCCGGGCATCCAACAGCAGTTCACGTGAACCACATCCGGACTTATCTTTGCAATCAACAACCGCCATTCCCGTTTCATCCTCCCGGAGAAGAACAGACTGATATAATGAGTGCGGCAATTGTCCAATGTTACAGGATTGTCCGACTCATGGCTAACCACGTGCAGCTCCACCAGTTTTCCAAGCTTGTCGGCAAGCAGCTGCATATAAGCCGTGGTGCCTCCGGAAGCCCTGTCTATACTGGGAATATAATGTATTATCTTCATTCTACACCTTTATATTATAACTGTTCCACAACAGAATAAGCCTTCTCAGCCATCTGGGCTGGCATGAGATGCATCCTCACCAGTTCTTTCGCATTCTCTCCGAGCCTTCGTATCTCAGATTGTCCGATACCGCTTATAACAGATACGCATTCATCCATATCTTCGAATATCATTCCGTTCTGCGAATTCCTTATATAACTGTATTCCACGCACTGCTTAGTCTGTTCACTTCTTCTGAACGTGAAAACAGGCAGTCCGTAAGCCATAGCCTCAACAATAGAGAGTCCCACCCATCCTGGTTGGAAATATATGTCGGCTATGGCAAACAGTTCGCGCTTCACATTCGTGTCATAAACTGCACCAAAATCATAAACGTTATCAAACATGCTGAAATCCGGTTTGTTCTTTCCTGCACCTATTATTATAAATCCGAACTCTCTGCTGTCCAACCGTTGCATAGCCTCAACCAACAAATCCGTGCGGCGGTAGTTGGATTCAAAACGGGCACAGAAAATCAGTATCGTTTTCTCTTTTATGCCATATTTATCCTTCAGTGCTAACTTGTCACCATTATATGCCAACATATCGCTGACGCCCGACAAGGTGTTGTCAAGTGCCGCCATCTTTTTATTCGGAAACACCTTGCGCCATTGCTCCAACTCCTTCTGCATATACAGCCACACACCGTCAGCCAATGCCATCTGCCATCGTAGTTTCCAGTCGGGTTTGTGCTCTTCCTCTAAATAACGTTTCACTGAGATTCCCTGTCCCCACAATATTATCTTTTTTCGATGCAGAAACTTCGTGAGCAACAGCAGCCACGTAGTGATGTGTGCAAAGTGCAGCATCAGCACGATCACATCATATCTTTTGTCAAACAGCATCCTCGGGTCATAAAACAGAAAGCCCTTTACCTGTCTGTTCGGAATAAATCTCAGTTTTTCAGTATTTATCTTAAAGCCGTTCTTACGGGTTTCGTCAAACGAGTTGTATACATATACGTCCATCGTCTCACACTTCTGTCCCAGCAATTCGAAAAACTCCTCCCGATAATGAGGCACTTCCGGCTGTAATATGGCAATACCTTTATTTTTCATATTCAAACTATCTTACATGTTTTTCCTCTTTATTCACAGTCTGTTTCAGACATTCTTTATAAAATCTCACCATCTGTGTGGCAAGAAACCTTTGTCCCGCCTCATTAAAATGAATCTTGTCATGATACATATTTTCTGTTTCTCCGGCTCTCAAACCCTCTATCAGACACACGTCATGTTCCGCAGCCCATTCTATTATTTTCTGTCCCATCTCGTTATACCGTCCTGCACTTATCTCATCATTCTCTGCGTGCAGATAAATTGCCATCGGAATATTTTTTTTCTGTGATATATCCAACAATTGGACAAAACCATTGTTGAACGATGAAGACTTCTGCCTCACTGTATTTTTGAATTCGCTATTCTTCACAACCTGCTCATCAGGATCGAGTTTCACTTCTGTTTTTCCAAACATCATCCCTATTCTCGGAACAAGATATCTATCAATAAGTTCCGTCCATGCCAGCTTATACTGACGGTCTGGATATGTCGGCACAACGCCTACCACCGGCACGTAAGTCATTACATCATACGCATCATGACTGCTGCACACTAAAATCATGGCACTTGCTCCAAAGGTACCCTTCTCCTTCAGATATGCCGCGCAATTGTCCGGTCCCCAGCTGCCTGACGAGATATTAAGCATCTGCGTGCCGGTCTCATCAGAGAATAAAGTCGAGGCAAGCGAGTCTTGATCCATCCACGTTCCGCCGAACAACACAGAGTCTCCAAGTCCAAGCACCCTCACCTTCGTTGAATCAGGCTCATCGTTACGTTGCGAATAAGAATTATAATATATGTGCGCCCCAAATCTATGTCTGTCCTGATTGGGCTGTGCTATATATTCATATTTGTCACTTTCACGATAGAGCAGCGCATCACAAAAGCCGAAAGCGAAACGTAACACCAACTCACCAACAACAAACACCAAAAATAAGATGAGTAAAACAAATCTCTTCTTTTTCATACACAAAATATCATGCCAGATACTTTCTGTACATCTTTGCCTCGGTCACAACAGCTACCGTCAACCAACATATGACGCACATATACCATCCTCCCTGAAACATATACCCTTCCAAAATGGAATGTACAGTAAAAAATAAGAACAATGCATATATCAGCACATTCTCACTATCATACCTTATATTTCTCAATCTTGTAAATGTCTTGCACCATAATATCAGAGCAATTACAAAACCAATTACTCCCGTCTGTGCCAATATAGCAAGCCAACTTGATCCGGATTCACCACGTCCTACCGTCTGATTTTCGTCTGTACCCTGTACGGCAAATCCAACACCATAAACAGGAGAAGAATGAAACTCTGCCATACGCTGTGCCCAAAGAAAATCTCGCGATGTCACTCCTGTCTCCTCCTGAACTTCTTGTTTCTGCAACATACGTGTGGCGCTATCCATAAAGAATGGGAATGACAGTACGCCAATCACTCCAAATATCACGATATACTTTGTAAGTTTTCCTATATTTGGCGATAACCATTTCAATAAAGCGACAGACAATATAACCGCAAGGCCGAATGCCGAACGTGAAGCAGATATAAGACAAACATACATTGAAGCCAGGAACATCACTATATAAAATATTCTTGTCCACTTTTTCTTCTCACCTTCTCTAAACAACAGATACGCGAAATACAGCATACTAACAGCTGCGGCAGCACTATTCCACATAGGAAACTTTGCATATCCGGAGAACTCATCTACACCTCCGTATAGCATCATACTCTCACCAAGTCTCTTTGTCACCTGATAATTCACGCCCTGAAATTTTGCGACAAGACTTACGACTACAGTACAAGCAAAACCAATAAATATATTATGCAATAGTTTTTTCTTATACAGATGCCATTTCACTCCTGTTATAAACGGTGCCGCTACAATCAATATAAACGTATATAATATAGGACGAATATCATATACCGCATTGATAATTGTTGACAACCATATTGCCAATATAAAGAACACATATATCACATTCTTGCTCACAAAGCGTACTTGATAACGTGTCATCTTATACATTATAAGCAATATACCTATATAATATATATACGAAGGAAAAGTATATGAATACAAATTGCTGAAAAGACAGAATGTTATCAACAATTCAAACCAATTACGTTTTATATGTGTCAATATATTTGCCATTTCTTTTATTCATTTATTATTTTCGATTTTCATTTATCGCATCTTTCAATGCCTCCAACATTCCTCTTCCATATTTCAAATCAGGTTCCATATAGTTTCCCTCACCCCATTCGTTCCATGCCTTTATTATTACAATCTGCTTATCAGCTGGTTTATCCTTGACTAAATTTATTGCATTTCTAACAAGATTTTTAAAATACTTAGGATTACAATCCTCTAATAATATTCCGTTTGCTCCAGAACGAGGAGTGTGATCCCAATTTGGCGCAATCACGGGAATAGCATTATCGGCACGTTCTTCATCACATAACATGTATTTTATAGCATCCTTATATTTAAAAATCTTAGGATAATGCAACACTCTGGCTCTTAGCTCCAGAAACACCTTATAAATAATGTTTTGGTGATGATGCACATTTAATATTGCATCATTGTAAGTAGCATCATATCCTAGCTCCAATATCTCTTTTCTAAATCTACCTTTATCTGTCTTACCCACAAAATAAAAGCCTTTCAATCCGTTCTTTTTGGCAAGTTCCTGCCATATTTCTATAAACCGCTTTAGTAAAGGACTGTCTAAAGGATTATAGACAATAAATAAAAGTTTTCCATCTACTTTTATATATCTATTATCCTTGAAAGCTGGTAACATTGTATTAAAATGATTAACAAAGTCATCTTCTCCTGGATAAGTCTGTTCCATTAAAATTTCCTGTGTTCCATTCTTATCAAATTGTTTCTTTGCCCAAGAATGGTTTGCCCATGCAAGACAAAAAGGAAAATCCGGTTTACCAGAAGCTACAACCTCATCAAAAGGACGTTGAAGTAGTCTCTTTCCATTTCCAAACCAATAATGCCAGTAACAGAATCCTTCTACTCCATATTCTTTGGCCAACTCAGCCTGCGCTTCTCTACTCTCAGGTAATCGAAGATCATAAAAGCCTAAATCTCTTGGTATCTTTGGTTGATAATGTCCTCTATAAAGTTTTTTTGCTCTTGCGACGTTTGTCCATTCTGTAAATCCCGGTCCCCACCATTCATCATTTTCAGGTGTAGGATGGAATTGTGGAAGATAAAAAGCTATAAATCTTGCCATCTTTATTTATTTATAATAGTATTATAACAATTCATCAAATCTTTCGCTATATTATCAGGATTATGTCTTTCTTTTGCTCTCGCCATACCCTTTATGCTATAATTCCTCATTCTATCTTTATCATTATACAAACTTAATATCTCATAAGCCATACGGAAAGGGTCATTTGCAGGTACAAGGATTCCATCAACTCCATCTCCAACAAGCGATGATATTCCACCAACATTTGTAGAAACAACCGGCACTCCTAAAATTTGAGCCTCACATAAAGAATTTGGACTATTTTCAATATATGCAGTATGAACATACATTGTTGAATTGCACAACAATGTTGTCATATCCTCCGGTTGCATAAATCCAAGTATATTAATATTGCAGTCTGAGAATTTTCTCTTCTCCTTGTACTCCACCATCATACGAAACTCATTCGGCATATGTCCTATAACATTCCATTCAAAATCTACATTAAGTTGTTTCAATAGTTTCGCCGTTTTGATCATCATGTCCAGTCCCTTATATAAAGTTGAACAACCTACTGTAACAAGTTTCAACTTTTTCAAGTTCTGTTCATTCAAATTCCATGTAACCTTAGAGTTAATAAATGCAGGCCTTAGTGCTTCATCTACATGAAAATACACACGTTCCGGATTACAAATCTTAGTAACAGCTTTATCCCAACAAGTCCGTCCCATATAATATTTCACATTCTCAAAAATCCTTCGTTCCATTTTTTCTCGGGATTTTTGTTTTATAGATTGTGTGCAATGCCAGATATAGCGTATAATATTACCTCTCATTGCACATATATACGTAAAGATATTATATCCTGGTGGATATTTTGAATTATAATATGGAGCTATTGCACCTTGCACATGAACAACAACAGGAGTATCCGTATATTTTGCAATCAGTCCAAAAGGCCACTCTGTTCCAAACACATGAATAATATCCGGATTGCATTTCTTGATTATATCAATTGATTGAGAGAGTAACTTATCTGCCTCAATTTTCCATGAAAAGACATTATTTAACTTATCCTTATAAGAAAAGGACGTGTGTATTGGAATATACGTTACATTATCTATTGTTTGTATATTTCCTATTCCCTTAAACACTACATATAATTCTATATTAGATTGGCACTTTATTATATCCTCTAAACTGTCTTGCCAACCTCCCAATAAAGATTTATTTCCCGAATTATAGCCCTTAGGAACACTTATATTAAACCAAAGTATTTTCATATTATTGCAAAATTTCTGCCGGATTTCCTCCGACAGCAGCCATAGGTTCTATATCTTTTGTTACAACAGCGTTTGCTCCAATAATAGCACCATCTCCAATATTGACACCTGGTAGTATTGTGACCTTATCGCCTATCCACACATTATTGCCAATATAAACACCACCCTTTGAATATAAAGGCCTTTCTTTAGGAGGTAAATACATATTCTCTCTGTTTCCATGTCCATGGTCTGTTATTAATACGAATCTCCCCATTAATACATTATTACCTATAGTTATATTGGAAATAGACGTTATATGGCAATATTCTCCAATATGACAATTACATCCAATCTTTATAGATGGATTAAATTTATTTATATTATTACCTCTATATGAAGTCCAAGCCGTTATAAGTGAATGTTTTCCAATGACAGTTTTCTTACCTATCATTATATTATTCTCTCCTCCAGAACCGATAGGATAGTTTATAAATCCATCCATTTGTTTAAAACGTCTTTTCTTCCAGCCTGTATAAATCAATGACCTAATAAAACCTATCGACCATGAAGTCTTTTCTGTGAATATAAAGGACACAAGATAGCCGATGAATAAAAATAAATGTTTCATTTCTTATTTAACATTCTTAGTTTCAATTCCACAAGAAATCTCTGTATATTATAATCTCTTGAACGATTAAAATGTTCATGCCATAAAAACATATCATTATTTCTTCTTGACTTTCCTTCTTTCCACACAGCATCTCCTCTTTTATGCTTTTCTATATATTCATTATAAGACTTACTCCAATAATGATTGCATTGAATATCATATCTCTTATTACCATATCTGTGAATTTCCCAATGATTAATAAAATATCCAAACGTATTAATCGGTGGTATCGAAAAGCCTTTATATTTAACATTGAACTTGTGCATCATCGAACTAAAGAATCGTTCTATATCATAATCTGTATTGTAGATTATTTTTGTAGAAGTTGCAAATTTATCCCAACTGCTTGTATATTGTTCTATCACCAATTTATCTTTGTCAGGTTCTATAATCCCTGATGTTCCAAACATTTTCCAATAAATGGCATATAATGGATATTTGTTATGTTTCTTTAACCAGTCTTTTATATTTACATCTTTTATTGGACAAAGGAATTCATCTAAATCAATAAATGTACACCAATTCGTCTCATATCTATAGTTTTCATACCAATTTTTATATGCCGATATCTGTCCTGGTATGTCCGGCCATTCTATAAGTGTTACAAGTTCTTTATCGATATAAGGCTGAAGTATTGTTTTATAGTCATCATCAGAATTATTGTTATACAAATAGAAATGATCAATACCTATTAGTAGATAATATTCTATCCACTCCTTCATATAAGGAGCCTCGTTTTTAAATATTGCACATATACTAATTGTATATTTCTTATCTTTTATTTTAATTGGAAAAATAAAAAATAAAAATTTTAATAAAATATCAAGAATTATCAAACATAAATATTGTATATACTGTCTTAATCCAAATTCCCTATTAAGAATAAATACATTATTTTCTATAATTCTCATAATATTATATTTTAAGCAATATGTTTACCTAGTTTTAATAAACAACTATTAAACAATAAATAAAATCTAAAATATCCATACTTCAGCAAGGTATTTGCAATAATTTTTCTTTTTACTTTTCCTTTATAAAATCTTGCATAATTTTTTATATCTAGCTCCATTCTATTCATATATTTAAGTTTTCTTTTATAATTAAAATCAGATTCGATTATAGAATATAACAGGTGTTCAAACCTTGTACGTACAGGACTTTCCCAGATAAATTTTAATCTTAGATTTAAATCTATATCATTTTCTTTCAATAATTGTTCCCAAGAGTAACGCATTGCCAAATAATCATGTTCTTCTATCTCATAGCTATTTTTTTTATTTGAAATAGAATATTCATTTCTATTATAAACATATTCATCCGCATGTATTATTTTTAAAACGTCTAGATATCTAAAATACGTACTTGCAAATATAAAATCTTCTCCATTTAACACATCTGGTGGAAATTCTATATTGTAACTCTTTATCACATTAGAATCATATAATTTATTGATTGTATTTAATTGTATAAAATGTTTAATAATAAAATTAGGAATATCTTTTCTTTGAATATCCGAAGACTCCAACTCAGCTGAAAGCATAACACAAGATTTAGGTATTGCAGATTCATTTAATTTCTTTAAATAATTATTTTTCACATAATCATCACTATCAATAAAACAGATCCAATCACCTATCGCATTTTTTATACCATAATTTCTTGCAGAAGAAGCCCCCCCATTAGATTTACTATAGACTTTAAATCTATTGTCTTTTAAAGAATATTTCTTACATATATCTAAAGAATTATCTGTTGAACCATCATTCACAATTATTACTTCAAAATCACTATAAGATTGACTTATTATGCTTTCAAAGCATCTTTCTAGGAAACATCCAGTATTGTAAACCGGAATAATAATAGAAATCATACTAATATTATTTTATTAAGTTATATATATTTATCAAGTTATCTGCAATCACATCTAACGAATATTTTTTATTAATATATTCCCTTAATTTAGGCTGATATGTTTTTCCATTCAATAATCTTATACATGCTTGTCCTATTTCATCAATACTATATGGATTAACAATCTCTGCCATTCCATTATAATATTCTTTAGGTCCACCGATATCAGTAACAACAATGTCTGCACCATATAACGCAGCATCTACAGCTACAATGCCAACGCCTTCACTAATACTTGGCAATGCGAAGACTCTAGCACGTTTGTATAAATCTATTTTATCCTCTTCACTTATAAAACCGAGAACCTCAATGTTTGGTGAGTTGTTTACAACTTTCATAAATTCTTTATACGCATCCTCCGTACCAGGATTGCCTGCTATCTTTAATTTAAAGCCATACTTCTGAGCAGCCTTTACCAACCTTATAACATTCTTTCTTGGTTGTGTAAACAAACTCATGTGAAATACACAGTCTTCCTTTTCCGGAAGGTTCTGCTCATAATTTAAATTAAAAGAATAAGACAACGGGACCTTTTCTATTATTTTCTCCGGCACGTCAAACAAATGTTTTATCATTTCACGTTCATGCTCTGTTCTGACAAGAATTCGTTTGTATCCTTGATACTCTCTACACACATTATATAACGCACAGTTCCATTTCCCATGAGTAAACTTTGATAAACTTTTTTGCAATAACTGCCCCTTACTTTCCAAAAAAGGATTTGGATCGTAAATTGGAGAATATACACATTTCGGATTCTTCTTACTCAAATAAGTACGTATTGTATTAACCCATGATCCGTTACCAAAGAAATGTATAGCATCATATGATGACCAATCATAGTATTTCCATATATCAATGTAATCAACCTGATGTCCTTTCCGTTGTAGTGCAATTCCCCATGTAATGGCCTGACTTTTTATTCCGTTTGACTTATCAACAACAGCATGAGGGGTTATTATATATGCTATTTTCATATATTCTTATATTTAAATATCATGACTTCAATTTTATTATTCATGCCTTTAAAATGTAAAAATATTATTACATTCTGTTACCACAAAACAGGGATAATGTTTATAAGCATATTTTGCTTATCAATTTATATTATAACCATATATGTATATAAATTATATCTTATACGGTGAATAATACTTTAATGATTTATGTTTTAATAAATGAAACAATAAAAGCATTATATCAAATATCGAAGTCAGTATGATTCTTATTAGTAAAGGACTTCTATATATAAAATTCGACCATTTCGTTTTCATAATAGCTTTATATCTTGTGGCTTTCTCTACATCATTTTTTTTTGTTCCATGCCATGGCGTTTTAGACAAATAATTTATATATATACGGCTAAACGGAACGAACTTCAATTTCATCCAAGGACGAGCAGTAGGACTGGCATAATGTATTATTTTGGGATTATAAATAAAAGCCAACTCATCTTCTTTTGTCTTAAAATATACATCCTTATATTTAACTAAATTAAATCGGTTCCAAGAAGGAGATAATTCCAACCATCTATCTCTAAATACAGAATTTAATGCATCCTGATCTGCAAAATAGGCATAATGATCTTCCTCACAAAATTTAATTAATTTGTCTTCGTAGTGTTTTTCTCTCCACATATTAAGATTAAACAATATAACTCCTGCATTAAAATATCTATCATTATATCCTAATCCTATATTATGACGGTGTGTATCTTTTACTGGATATAAAACATCGCGGACTGCAGCTATAGGCCAATCTGCAAAATTTAATTTAAATAATTCAGATATATCTGAATTTACAACAATATCACAATCTAAATATAAGATTCTATCAATCGAGGGATCATCTATTATAGATGTTATGAAAATCCTATAATATGTAACAATAGAACATGCAGCCCCTACACCTAACTTATAAATTTCCTTATTATTTAAAGTAAAATTATGGAAAAATACCCGTTGATTATAACCGTCTGCTATTTTCCTAAGCTTAATCTTATTATCATCACTTAAATTAGACTCTACTATATGAAATATAATGTTACCTGAATTATTGCAGTATACTGAACACATTAACACTGCACAATGCTGTGCATAGTTATCGTCAGTAGAGCATAATATATGATATTCATTGCTCATATTTAATCTTCCTTTACAAAATCAAAAACTGATCGTTTTAGATTATCAGCTATAGTTCGCCATGAATCCTTATTTTGTGGAACATTAAAAATATCAAACCGACGTGTTATCTTAATATCGGAATTCAAATGATTATTATTCCACGTTAAAACATTGAACAACTCTCTTAATCCATCCAATCTACAAGAACTATCTTTGCTTTGATTTTTGTTATCTATAAAAACAACCGGTGTTTCCAGTCCTACACAAGGCAGCGCACAATGTATTCTTGATGTAACAACAAGTTTTGCTCTCGCATATTTTTTTATCAATCTCTCAGCCTCTAACAATAAATCCATATCTGTTTTATACTCTTCATTATATTTAAAACTTTCATGATGAATATACTCTGCAGACATTATTGTTTGTCTAGTAAAAAACTTCAGATATTCTTTATAAAAGGAAACTATTACACACTTTTTCTTTATTCCACCATAATCAAAATTAAACTTACTTGCCAAATAATCAATATCCTTCTTATGAAACAAATATGATGGAATATTTTTTAAAAGTCTAAATATATTCCAAGATATCCCGATAACTGGATCAACGAAATAACATTTATTATCTTTTTTACTTGAATGATATTTTTCACCTAAAGTAAGCGTCATGCATCCAGAAAAATATGCTCTTATATCTAAACTTCTTAGATTTTCTAATGTATAATAATCACGACAACCAATAGGCTCATGTTTCTTAAGATATGCTATACCTTTCTCTGTAAACATTTTATTATTAGTCGTTTTATTCACATGAAATGCTACAAATAGTGGAATAATACAAGATGTTGGTGGCCAATTTTCAGGCTTATGCATATACCATCCGTTCATAATTATCTTTGTTGGCTCATCATAATATACATTAAGAGCCTCTCGATTAATAAAGCCATCAAATGCTGGCAAAAATTGTTTAGACGCCAATGCCTGAATATAATCACCAATATTAATAGCAATACCTTGGGTATTTACTGATAAAACTTTATATTTCATTTTTACTTTTTATATTTTATTCTATTTATGAAACCATCAATTATAATAAACCCATTACCTCATTAATTTCATCTACTTTTATGAAAGATTCCAAACGCCTTCTGCTTAATAAAATTACGTTCATTCAACTTTAATCCTAAGAAATATATCATAGGTAATGTAAAACATAACGATATTAAAGTTGTTAAAATAATATGTATGAAAATATGACACTCTATAAAGAACATAATTCCACCTGTTAAAATAGAAGAAATAAAAAATATTAATATGCCTTTCCACAATACATCTTCAATCCATCTTTTAACATCGAATTGTGTAAAGAACTTTTTTGTAAAATACAGCCTTATACCAGCTAATGCTATAAAGACAATAACCCTGACTGTTATTACAGAGTATGGTGCCGCCCCTAAAAACAATACAAGCCATCCCACAAAAAAATTCAACGAGTATACTGTTGATATTACAATCTGATAAGACTTAATGTCTTTTTGCGCATAAACAGTCATCCATAAAGGAGCTGATACCGCCTCAAAATATATTGCCAATAATGTTAATATACAAAATTCAACCGAATATTCCGGATAATCTCCAAGCCATATTTTAAGAACATTTCCCGCTTCAAACATCAATGGCACAAGAAATATTATCACAAGAAAACTTGAAAGTTTTGACGAACGGACGATAAGATTCTGCAAATAAGAGAAATCTTTTGAAACGTAGCTTTTCACTATCTGCGGATTGAATGCGACCTGAAAATTAGTTATAAAACCGTTAATTATATTCGTAATAGAATTACTTACTCCCATTGCCGCATTAACAGCTACATTATAATAAATATTCACCAAAACGGACACTCCCTGATTTGTCCCCACCACAGCCGCCTGACCTGCGAGACTCCAACTCATAAAACTGAATATCTCTTTAAGCAATGGCTTGTCTCTTTTTCTTTCATTAAGACGACATACAGGAAAAGTTCTGTAAGTATATATCCTATACAACAGCATATTTGCAATAGAAACACCAAAAACAAGGAATGCATAAATTATCAGCTTATCACCACCAACAGTCTGAACCATATATATGATAAATAATTTTGCTACAGCATCAAATATTGTGAAATACGCATATATATTCATCTTTTCGTATGCGACGATAACTGATCCGAATGGAGACTGAACAATGCCAAGAACTGCAGAAATGACAGACAACTGATAAACCCAATTCGCAGCATACATTCTGCCTGAAGGAATATTGAGAATATAATTAACTCCCCACAGGCCAACAGTTTCAGCTAATACCAATATTATTGATGCTATAATAAGATGAGCCAATATACATATATAAAAAACATGACTTATTGAACGCTCGTCTCCTTTTGCTATTTCTGCTGTTATGTATCGTTTTGTTGCAATCCCCAAACCATTATTCAGAAATGTAAAAAAAACTATTATGCCGGCTACAAGATTGTATGTTCCATAATCGTCGACTCCAAGAGTATTAAATACCACTCTGGCTGTAAACAAAGAAATGAATAGCATGACAAGCATTCTGCCATACATGAACAAAGTGTTCTTTAATATTATCCTATTCTTTTCTGAAGAAGAGTTGTTATCCATCTACCTGTATTAATTTATATAATAAAAATGCTATATTCCCAAATATTTGTTCAAAAAAAACGACTTAATATATTTTGTAAGCAGATAAGCGACAGTTCCCCATAAGAAGAAATTAATCCCTACGACAACCAGCGGATTGACATTCGGAATATATGTATATGTAATATATATCAAGGGTGAATGAAGAAGATATATGCCATAACTATGCTTATCTATTTCTGTAAGCAATGTAAATTCTTTGTCAGGCATCACATAATATAAAAAAGCAACTAACAATAATGAAAGTACATACATGTTCCGTCCCCAAAATAAAAATACTATACATATTACAGATAATATCAATATGTTATATTTTTGTTTTGTCATGCTATTTACTACATATCCTAACTGAAACCAGAACATATATTTTACTGCAGATGATACGTTAAATACATTTATATTTATTCCCTTTATCATCAAAAACATACATAATATCAAAATCAAAGCACCCCCCCCATTTTAGTTTTATTAACACTCTATTGAAAGCATATAATATTACAAAAATAGTGAACAACGCATACAAGAACCAAAGATGTCCGTTATCAAACCCAATCACATATCTATATAAAATATCAGAAATATCATAATCTCTATATGAAGGTATATTCAATAAAATCTTTATAGGCAACATCCACAATAAACCGAAAAATAAATAAGGGACAAGTAATCGTAGTACTTTTCCCTTTATAAATTTGAAATATGGCACATCTTTACATACCGTTTTATAAAACAGGAACCCGCTTATAAAAAAGTACAGTTCCATCTGGTATAAGTTTATAAACCACTTCAATCTGTCAAATAAAGAGGATTCATTGGCAGTTGGCATTATGTTCCAAGAACTGCTGTATATTATGATGCTATGCCCTAACACAACAGTAATAATTGCCAACGCTCTTAAATTTGAAATTTTATAATTTTTCTTTTGCAATACCATATATAAATCAATCCTTGTAGACAGGGCAGGAATCGAACCTGCAAGAGCACTCTATCATGTTCCTCACAAGGCTTCCGACATGAATGTCTAAAACACCGGACCCGTCCAGATTTACTCCTATCCACCATGTTATAAACTTCTTCATATCCATAATTTTCATGTTTAAGATTTTAAATTCAGACTTGATTGTTCGGGCAAAACTCATAGCACTGAAAAGTCCCGTCACGTATTGGAAGAATGACACGTCCGGGCAGTTAAACACAAATGTCGAAAGTAGTCTTATAAGTACTAATAATCGTGGGAGTATTTTTATAAATAACGTGTTATATGCGTTATTCTATATAGCATCATTCCAATGACTTGTTTTGAATACCGTCAAAACAAGTCCTATATATAAATTATAGTTTCGTCAACTACAAATTACATACCACTAAAGGAATCATCAAACATTTTTTATTATCATATTCCATATTCATCCTTATCCCCATAATACTCTCCGAAACGTTTCAACATCTGTTCTGTATCCGACAGGCTGTTCGCCTTATGAAGAATGAAGAATGTGAACCGATCCTTCTTGGATATCCAAAGAAGCATTACAAGCAATGCAAGCTTCCCAACAAATGCAAGGAAACTTACTATATTTGTCATAATTTTTATAATGTCATATCGTGTATCTGGAGATATCACATTACTTACACACAACGTTGAGCAAGAACATTTCCCGACTGCATGACTCTCCGGTAAAATTCTGTCACAAGTACAACAGGACGTTGGACAATCAGATTCCCTGCTGCAACAAACCACAGAAGGAACACATTTGCGAGATGGCTTAGCATCACTCGCACATTCACAAAGACATCTTTTTCTCTGCGTTACCTGCCATTTACACTCTTTGCATACAGAAATATTTTTACTTTCATAACTCATCTCCGCATGTACATAACTTGCCTCCTGTCTGTACATCATGGGATAGCACATCTGTACCGTGGCATATAGATATAATATCATTATTATATATTGTGGTATGCGAAGGTAACTTGTATTCAGACGCCCCAACACAGCCATCACGGAAATCGTTGCAATAACACCGATGAACAGGCGCAGCACAAATTGTATTTTGTCATACGTATCATGGCTGACAACAAAGATGCTGAACATATCCGTAACAACAAAGATGACTGCAAACAGTATGAGCAACATCACACCGGTCTGCATGTCATGACGCCCTCTGTCACCCAACGTACCCACTTTCACTGTGGACATTGTTATGTCCATATATATGAAGAACGATACAAAACTGCTCAGCAGGTTGAGATTGTTTTCAATGAAATTGTCAACTCTGAACATACAAACCAATGTGGATTCGTCTGTACAATACATAGAGTAGAGCGTAAATATAAGCTTCTCCATATAAAGTATCAACCAAAGTACCCACAACGTTATCCATGAATAGTAGAACTGCTTTATGCCGGATGATATACGACTGAAAAGCACCGGGGCGGTATTATCCTTTGCAAGAGTACTGTTCTGTCCGAACACATCTCTAACATATTCATGAAGTCTTCCTGCCTTGTCACTGTCCTTGTCACGTATATACCTCATACGGGACAGACAGCATAATGCTATTATTATGAATATCAGATTGCACACCTGATAATGTACATTATGGTCAAAGAACCTTCTTAGCTCTGAATATCTGCCAGAAAAGGCATTTACAGACATAATGTCATTGACAAATGAGATAAGCAGTGGCAAAAACGCACAGAGTACCGCCAATATAACATTATACCTCTCGGAAATAAGCCATTCCCGGAAGGTATCGTCTGTGTATTTCCTTTTTGGACTTTTATTCATCCTAAACATCATTTTCTGTTCCACACATCCTCCAGAGAGTACACCTGTATGCTTCTCGTACGTCTTCTGTTCAAACTGTAATATTTTGTCTCTCTGCCATTACGGTCGTGGTCTATGTCACAATAGAACAAGTCTTTGACGTCCAACACCTCACAGCCCCACATACGACTTGGATATGAATATCCGTCATAACGTTCTACAAAAATGTTCAGATAGTTTTCCGACGTACGTTCCGTGAGCACAACATTATCAGCCTGAGCTCTCAGCGATTCTGCAAGTTCTGATGTCCTGTCGCACAATATAAAGAGATCCACACCATGCACCTTACATATTGAGATGAGGCTCGGAAGGAACAACGGATCTTTATGCAGAAGAGGGAAACAGAACTCTATTTTCTGTAAATCGTCTATCACAATGCGTCTTATGCGCTTGCTCTCATTTTTTGACGACAGTTTTATCTGGTGCGTCAGATAATAAAACAGTTCGTCTGAAGTAATACATCCTGTCCTTATTTCCTTGAAATGTATACATTCATAGCATTCCATACATTTGCAACATTTAGATTCCACCGTTTTCTCCGGATTTCGGAATATTGCGGCAGGACATATCATCTTCCTGAAGATACGGTCATCATCATTGCCTATGAGAATGTTCAGTGTATGCTCACCTCTACAACTGGCACTGAAAGTACCCGCCAATGCCAAATGACGCTTAAAGGTATTTGGCAAGCCTATTATTGCCGTTACCTGGCAATATCCGTCATTCGAACCTGTCAGAATATTTTCTATCACAGTTTCCGTACTATCTGGATTAGCATAGTTTCTATACAGTTGCCACAATTTATTTTTCTTATATTTAAATACAGTTTCCTTATCTATAAAGTCATTTAGGGAAGCTATTCCGGACTCTTTCCGATATGTGCTTCTCTCCACATATCTTTGATATGTTTCCGATAAGATTCCTTGAGCTGCGCGTAAAACATCTTTTGGCATGTGGTTCCTGCGTTGGAGTATCACATGTACACTTGGATATACCTCTATGCCTGCATTACGCTTTTTATATTGATGCCATCCTTTGGCGGCATCCTGGAGCGAACATTTATGGATAGACAGCTGATGTGACATGTAGCGCAATTCCGGTTCTGTATAATTGCGCATGTCAATAATCATGTCATAACCGTCTGTACTGGTGTTCCTATCGTTTATATATATTCTTACAAAAGCTTTTTGCTTCTCTATTTTTTTTATTTTATCCCTGTATCTCCCAGTCTTTTCAGGATTATCACCATTTTCCATAGAACGGTCTCTGTCAAAAACGACACAAGGTATGACCACTCCATTATTATCGTCAGCTACTTCTTCTTCAAAGCTTTTTATTTTCACATCAAAGAACTCATCAAACAGTTCCTTTATGTCTGTGTCTTTTTCTTCTTCTGCGCGAAGTCTGTATTTCCCCAGCTCGTCAGCCTTTCTTCTGAAAGACAAGCATTTCTTTTCGCTGCATTCCGGATTGCCATTGTTACAGTAATGAATCTCCAAGGAGTTTGTCATTATATTATATTCAGCTATCTCCTTGCCCAAATAACAGTCCAGTTTGTCCAATTCTATATTTGAGTCATCACTGTCAGAAACTGAAAACACACGTCTGCAGAACCTGTCTCTGCCCCAGACTTCCTCACCAGTGTCACAATATGCATTGTCCTCTATCACTTTATTCACGCATTTCGATATTGTCATATCGATAAGCATGTCCGACAGATTCAGTTTGTCATGGCTTGAGAAAAAAACAGGGCTGCCCAGTCTTATAAAACCTTCTGATGTCTCGCAGCCTGTCTTCATTGCCATAAGCGACTTTGTTATGCCATGAAGAAGTTGCATAGCAAGCATGGAGCGGCTTGTTCCTGTATCTCCCACTATAGATATGGTCAGTGGACGTATGTCTGAAGTCTCCACACCTTTACGTTGGTAAGTTACAGTCTGCAACTGGAGTCCGCCATACAGAAGTTCGTCAAGACCGTTTATCCCCGTTCTTACCTTCCCGTTATTATAATGTATTCTTATGTCTTTCTCCATACTCCAAGCTAATGTTCTACACAACATATTATGCCATAACATTCAGGACGACTCCTATGTTACGTCTCTCGCCACACTCTTCGCAATCTTTTCGAGAAAGCGCCACTTATCGTATTAAAGAAGCTCTTTCTTAATTGTAAGTCCTACTCACAGTCTGCGGTTCTCCCTCTGCAAATCGCCGATTCCTTCTCACCCTTATTCCGAAAGCCCTTACCCATCCTTCTTGCGGTGTATCTTCTGCCATCTAATCCACCGTAACGGACAGAGGGGAACAGCCGTCAGCGACCTATGCAATAATATTCAAAGCCGTTCTGCCTGAGTTCCTCGGCGTCGTAGATGTTGCGACCGTCGATGATAAGTGGTGTCTTCATCGACTTTGCCACCACGCCCCAGCTGGGCAGGCGGAACTGCTTCCATTCTGTGAGCATGAGCAGGGCGTCGGCATCGAGCACTGCGTCATACATGTCGCCTGCATAATACACCTTATCACCTATACGGCGGCGGCATTCGTTCATGGCAACAGGGTCGTATACGCGGACGGTACATCCAGCCTCGAGCAGCAGACCGATGGTGACGAGCGATGTTGCCTCACGCATGTCGTCGGTCTCGGGCTTGAAGGCGAGGCCCCACATGGCGATGGTCTTACCTTTGAGGTCACCGCCGTAGCGTTTTGAGAGCTTGTTGAAAAGCACGCGCTTCTGGTTCTCGTTCACATCCTCCACAGCCTTCAGCACACTCATGTTATATCCGTTCTTCTCGGCAGTCTTGATAAGTGCCTTCACATCCTTGGGGAAGCACGAACCACCGTAGCCACAGCCGGGATAGAGGAATTTGCTGCCGATACGGGCGTCTGAGCCTATGCCCTTGCGCACCATATTGACGTCCGCGCCCACCAGCTCACACAGGTTAGCGATGTCGTTCATGAAGCTGATGCGCGTGGCGAGCATTGAGTTGGCGGCATATTTTATCATCTCGGCGGAAGGAATGTCGGTGAATATCACACGGAAGTTGTTGAGCATGAACGGACGGTAGAGCTTCACCATAAGTTCCTTTGCCTTCTCCGACTCCACACCCACAACTACTCTGTCCGGACTCATGAAGTCCTTGATTGCTGCTCCCTCTTTCAGAAACTCCGGATTGCTTGCAACATCAAACGGCACGTCCACTCCGCGCTTGTCCAGTTCCTCGCGTATGGCAGCCTTCACCTTCTGCGCCGTACCCACAGGAACGGTCGACTTTGTGACAAGCACCGTATATTTCTTTATGTTCTGACCGAACTCGCGTGCCACGGCAAGCACATACTGCAGATCGGCGCTGCCGTCTTCGTCAGGAGGAGTACCAACGGCACTGAACACTATATCGACATTGTCAAGACAACTGGTGAGATCGGTGGTGAAGTTGAGACGTCCCTCACGATGATTGCGCAGCACCATCTCGTCGAGTCCCGGCTCATATATCGGCACCTGACCGTTCTTCAGTGAGTTTATTTTCTCCTCGTTCACGTCCACACAAGTAACGTTAACTCCCATCTCCGCGAAGCATGTGCCGGACACCAGTCCGACATAACCAGTACCTACAATTGCTATATTCATAAATCTATGTTTGTTTTGTTTTTTCTATCTTATGTTTTTATCCCAAGCAGATGTTCTAAATTAATTGCCGTCATATTGTGTGCTGTCCAAGAGCCGCATTTCAAAGTCCGAAGAGCGGGTGTATCGGGCTACACGACCGAGGAGACTTTTGTATGAAGCCCTGAACAACGCATAGTATGATGACAAAGATATATATGACATATGAATGATTTTATAATATCTGTTAACTTTGAACAGCTGCTTATTCATTTATTATCTCGATAAGACTCGGATGCACCTTGGTCATCGCCACAGCTATCACTCCCTGAATAGCCACCACCACACATTTCGACCTCTTGCCCGGCACACGCACGAGCACGCCTTCCTGTCCGGCGAACGGCCCGCCCACCACGCGCACCGCATCACCGCACGACAGATTCACCGCCTCGGGCGACAGCCACTCAAGCTGTTCCTCGTCTGTGCTGCTCACGGCGATGAACTGCTGCATCTGACGTTCGGGCACGACAATAGGCTCGCGGCGCAAACCGGAGTCACGGATGATGAAATGAAGGTAGGGCAGATTTTTCTTCAGCGTAGTTATCCTGTCTTTTGTCGTCCTTACAAACAGCAGATCTCGTATCACGGGGACAAGCTGCGGGGCTGTGCGCCGCGACCTTCCGCGACGGACATAATGCATGGGTATGAACGTCCGCAGACCTTCATCGGCAAGAGCCGTCTGAGCCATGAGATTACGTCCATACGTGGCACGCATGGCAAACCATTGCTCGTCTTCTGTTATTTCGGACATTTAATTAAACTAAATTTAAACGACAAGACACGCCTCTGGGGCATTGAAAACCTTATAATATGTTGGTTTTCAATTACTTATAATATAAAGAACATAAATAAGAGACTCTCAGCAGACTAGTCAAGACCTGCCTTTACAGTCACTGTCTCCTATCCGTTGGCAAAATTACGAATTTTATTTGAAAAATAAAAGCATTTCTTATGACAATAAACAATTTTAATCTGAAACATCATGATTTGTCATAAACATGTAACGTCGCACCATCACATCGTCATAATCCCGATACGGGCATTCCACCACCGAAACCGCCTCTTCACCTCATTGGCTGCCCTTTGCTCCTCTTCCACACTGCCTGCGTCATCTTGTATTCTGCCTTTTATCCATGCAGTTCGACACATCCTGTACAAAACAGTCAACCAACATGTCTGACAACAGCACCGAACAAGTATGAGATATAATGACCTGCGCGGGGCAATATGCACTTGCCGGATGCATATGTTTTTATGTTCTTACATTCATGGTTGTCTCTTCCGGAACTTTAAAAATATCGCATATTACACGAGAATGCTACACTTTAGAATGACAATACATACCATTCGCGAAAATAAATGACACTAAATCCGCTTATAACATTTCATTTACGATTTCATAAAAAAGCAGCTACGGGTCTGTCTTACACCGAAATTCCTGACATAAAACCGTTATGCGCGCCACGTCTCACACACCGTCTGTATGTGTCTCGGCAGCCGTCGCTCCGTCCTTCCCCGGCACATTCTTATCCGCATATTCCCTCCGTTCCGTGTCTACTGACGGTTCGTCACCGAGAAAGCGGCGTATGTCGTCCAACAACCGTCCGCACGGTGCTGATGACGTAAAGGCAATGTTCTTCTTCAACATCAGCTCAACGTCAGCCACACTGCCAGAGTAGCACGACAGTTCGTTGTTCCTCTGAGTGGGATGAACGCTCTGCCGCGATATCTCGTTCTCACGCTCACGCACCAGCATATTGCATATTTTCTTCAGCATAGGCACCACCACCTTGTCGAAAAGATGGTGTCCCTGTACATACAGATAAGTGGTTTCCGGTGTCACACCGAGACGCTTTATGTCGTCCTTCACCTCCTGCCAGCTTTTTTTAGCCGACGGATAATGCCGCTGCAACTGCGTCACCCGGCGTGCCACCTTGCGCCTTAGATTGCGCAGCGAGCCCTCCGTATCATAGGGATTGAAGTGTCCCGTCTCTATCACATGCAGGAAGTCGCTTATTGTGAACTCCGTGTAATGCGGTGTGCGGTAGAACCAGACGCTCCATACGAAGAGCGGGAAGATGGCGAGAGAGTACTCGCGGAAGTAGCTCACGAAGTCGAATATGGCATGGTCGTTGAGCGTCACACCTACACACACGTCATGAAGCGACGGCGCATAACACTGCAGGTTCTCTATCGAATAGGCATATGTATGGAATATGTACGGACTGTCTATTATCGTCTCCGACATAGGCGTGGCACGCTGTATAAGGTAGTCGTAGTCGGCATCCACGCAGGCTATCATGTCTCGTCCCACCTTACCGTTAAGCAGACTCATCAGAGCAGCCTTCTTTCCACGTTCAAGATGCGGCACGCGCGAGGGCAGCATCACCTCGAAATAGCGGGTGGAGTCTTCAAACCGCGACAATACCGACCGCCAGAAAAACACGTCATCGTAGCTTTCCACATATGCCACTATGCGGCGGCGCGCCTTTTTTGAGGTCATGCGGTTGGCTGCCTCGAAGTAGCCCGACGACAGGTTGTCTTTCAGTCTTTTACTCATAGGGGGCGCATTTATAAGGTTATCATAATGTGATGTCCGTCACCTCGGTCACATGATCTGCCCATCCGTTCATTATCACGGCAGGACTGTGCGTGGCAAGAATTATCTGCACGTTCGGGTTAAGTTCCAGAACAATATCTATGAGACGCTTCTGCCACTCGAAGTGAAGGCTCACCTCAGGCTCGTCCATGAACAGCACATAACTGCGGTTGTCCTCCACCAGGACTGTGAGCATTATGGCGAGCATCTGCTTCTCGCCGCTCGACAGCTGGTAGGGCAGCAGGGTCTCACCTATCTGTGTAAATAGAATCTCGTTCTCCGTGCGTATTATCTTCTTGCCGGTCGCCTCGAACAGGTCGTCGATAAGGTCCTGGAAGCGTTTCTTAGGAGCCGATATTTCCCGCGCCTTTTCAGCCGCGTCGGGGCTGCCGCTCTGCAGAACGGATATTATCCTGTTGCCTATGTTCACCTGATAATCAAGATATTTGCGCTGCAAATGATATATCAGCAGGTCCAGTTCCGTGGCGAGCGGCGTTATACTTGCGTTTATCGCGCTCATTGCCTCCACATTCACAAGCGGACGGTCCACCGACCTTATGAGGTCATAGCGTATCCATTTGGCATCCTCCGGCACCACCTTTAGCCTCACACCCTTCAGCATATGGTTGGCGAACTCGCCTCCTGCCACAAGTCCTCGCACCACCTTATTAAGTATAGTGCTCTTCCCCACTCCGTTTATTCCGCTGAGTATGTTCACCTGACGGTCGAGATTCCACACCACATGGTGTTTCCCGCTCCATAGCGAGTCAATCTCTATCTGTTCAATGTAATCGGCGTATTTCATATTAGTAGCGTTTTTAGACCGGCGGAAGACTGCGTCGATAACGTGCGGCAGTGCCGGTGATGGTTTCAACTTATCTTATACAAAGATATTGCAAACGAGCGGAAAGAAAGCTTGCTTTCGATTTCCCGAGTGCAGCATATCTTATACAAAGATAAGAAATTAATCCATCACGGTATCTTTTTTTGACATTAAAAAATTTGAATAACACTTATTAGGCATAGAATTCATAAAAACAGCCTTTCTGACAATATATACATCCATGGCTATGAAATGTCTGAATTCCATCCACACATCCATATACGACGCACCATGCCATCTGTAGATTGACGGATATAATATATAGGACGACATTATCTTTCTTTTTTACGCATTAGATAATTGGATCTTTCTATTTTTCTTAACTTTGCACACCATTAAGGCAGAAACAATAAAAAATATAGTATTATGGATAACAACAAAGCTCTGACGGCTCATCTAAGCATGCTGGGAGCATGCGTCATGTGGGGACTGATGGCTCCCATCGGAAAGACGGCAATGATGAACGGCATCGACGGCATCAATCTCGTGTCGTTTCGCATCATGGGAGGCGCGGCACTGTTCTGGACAGCCTCGCTCTTCGCAAAGAAAGAACACGTGCCGCTGAAGGACGGTCTGCTGATGATTGCGGCAGGACTCTTCGCGCTGGTGTTCAACCAATGCTGCTTCACCATCGGACTGGGTATGACCTCTCCGTCCAACGCAAGCATCATAACTACGTCGTCGCCGATATTCGCACTCATACTCGCGGCAATCATACTGAAAGAACCTGTGACATGGAAAAAGGCATGCGGAGTGGCTCTGGGATGCTGCGGAGCTGTGATGCTGATAATGACAAGCGCGTCGGAAGGCAATGCCAAGATGGGCAACATATGGGGAGACGTGCTTTGCATAACGGCACAGTTCTCGTTCGCACTGTACCTTACGCTGTTCAACAGACTCATAAAGCGATACAGCGTATTCACCATCAACAAGTGGATATTCCTCTGGTCGGCAGTACTTATAATGCCTTTCTCGGCAGGACACATCGTAAGCACACCGTGGTCTGCTGTGCCAGCAAAGGCATGGCTGTCGGCAGGCTACGTGGTGTTCTTCGGCACGTTCGTTGCCTATCTGCTCACGATGGTGGCGCAGAGGGTGCTCCGCCCTACGGTGGTGAGCACATACAACTATGTCCAGCCGATGGTAGCTGTGAGCGTGAGCCTGCTCACCGGCATGGCTGTACTTAAACCCATGCAGTGCCTGGCAATGGTTCTGGTGTTCTGTGGGGTTTGGCTCGTCATAAAGTCCAAATCGAGACACGACATCATCAAAGACGGAGAAAGAGTGGAAAAAAGCCTCCATAAGTAGAAATAATACATGTGGCGGCATGGCTGGCGTTATCATATTTTTTTGTAAATTAGCACCCGGATAACAAAAACTACAGAATTATGAAGAAAATAGCAAATAGACTTACCGACCTCGTAGGAGGCACACCGCTGCTCGAGCTCAACCGTTTCGCGAAAGAAATGGGACTGGAGCAGCCTATAATAGCAAAACTGGAATATTTCAACCCGGGCGGAAGCGTGAAGGACCGCATAGCTCTTGCAATGATAAACCAGGCGGAGAAGGACGGCATCCTCTCTCCCGGAGCGACAATAATTGAACCGACAAGCGGCAACACGGGCGTAGGACTTGCTTTCGTGTCGGCTGTGAAGGGCTACCAGCTCATCCTCACAATGCCTGAGACAATGAGCATAGAGCGCCGCAAACTTGTAAGCGCATATGGGGCGCAGGTGGTGCTCACACCGGCGGCAGAGGGCATGAAGGGTGCCATAAAGGAGGCTGAACGGCTGCGCGACAACACAGAAGGCGCGGTGATTCTGCAACAGTTCTGCAACAAGGCAAACCCGGAGGCACACTACAACACTACAGGTCCGGAGATATGGAACGACACTGAGGGACATGTGGACGTGTTTGTCGCCGGAGTGGGCACGGGCGGTACCATATCGGGCGTGGGCAGATACCTTAAAAGCAAGAACCCCGCCATACGCATAGTGGCGGCAGAACCGGCGGCATCTCCGGTGTTGAGCGGCGGCAAACCCGGACCGCACGCCATACAGGGTATAGGTGCGGGATTCGTGCCTCAGGTGTTCGACCGCAGCGTTGTGGACGAAGTCATCACCGTGACTGACGAAGACGCAAAGTCCACTGCACGCCTGCTGGCTCAGCGCGAAGGCTTGCTCACAGGCATATCGTCGGGCGCGGCGGCATGGGCAGCGGCATCATTGGCACGCCGTGAGGACATGCGTGGCAAGACAATAGTGGTTCTTCTGCCCGACACAGGTGAGCGTTATCTCTCCACAGGAGTGTTCGGATGAGCACTTCAGTGCTAAATCTGACTCACCGCACCGATTGCGCTGATATGACACACGCAGCTCGCGATGAATAAGAAAAAGATACGCAGTCAGTAGACATATGCATTATGTCCGTCATACTGCATGACAGGGTTCATGCAATGCTTTTCATTCCTTTATACAAAAGAAACGCCGGAGACGTCTGCACCCATATGTGAGGCAGCACGACTCCGGCGCTTATTATGGCGCAGCATACAAACGTGAAAGATACTCCACACACATGTGGGGAGGTAATGGATGAGAGGCATCCGTATTTCACGCCCATAACAGCAGACCGACGGACATAAAAAAATCCCTGCAGTCCCGAAAGACTACAAGGAAACACCCCTGTGGGCGTTGACGGATTCGAACCGCCGACCCTCTGCTTGTAAGGCAGATGCTCTAAACCAGCTGAGCTAAACGCCCTTGCTTCTTCTAAGCGATTGCAAAGGTAGGACTTTTATTTTATTCCACCAAATTTCGGAGATAATATTTTCAAAAAAATTGGTTCATTCTCACTTCTGCATCACATCACATATTGTCCGACATGGTTATTAAACCTGAACCAGCCTCCATGACGTCATAAATACGAACATATATCAAGGTGCTTTTTTACTATCTTATGTATAAATGCCGTAATACAGTGTTCCACCATTACTCAATTTGATTTTATATACTTAAAAAAGAAATGTAAGGAATCTGACTTACAGATACACGGAATACGGATGAAGCTTAATGTTCAATCCCAGATAAACACGTAGACATATGAAAATGATAATCAATAACATAAATAGCGCACATCTTACTCGGGAGACTCAAGATTTTGAGTCTCTACATGGCATACGCCGTCATTAATATTATTGGATACATACTAAAATATTATCCGTTATCACCAAAGTAGAGACGCAAAATCTTGCGTCTCACAAGCAAAACATCATACACGTTCATCAGCAGTCGAAACATTTGCTGACTGTCTTCCGACTCCTTCATTTCTCTCATGCACCAATACCGCTATCCGGAGTCGCATCTTAGTCCGATACTGCCCGATATATCATTTACAAAACCCTGTAAACAACCAGTCAGACCATAGTGAGGAATAATATCAAGGTATAAACACCTATTCAATATTAGAACACGTCACACCCAACCACATATTCCGAATCGCTCCCCACAACTCCGCTACACTACTGTCACCATATTGCCATAGACCTTTTCATTACGCATCCGACATAATATGAGACTAAAGCAGAAGCAAACATGCCTGACAACAGAATACATAAGGATGAATCACACGGAGTGAGTTGAATAATAAAAAAAGGACGTACCTCACGGTACGTCCCCTAAACAATTTATTAATAAATAGATATATTAGTCTTTAACCTGTACAGTTGCACGACGGTTGTAAGAAATCGGTGACAGGTCGTTTACACCACCCTTGGCAGCAGTAGATACGTTGTCACGGCTCATACCCATCTTAACGAGTTCGTTAGCAACTGTTTCAGCACGCTTCTCAGACAGCCACTGGTTGTAGTCTGGCTTACCTGTTGCGCTGTCAGCATAACCTGTTACGAGAAGGCTTGCACCATTCTCCTTAGCATACTTGGCAAGAGCCTCAACATTTACGAGATCCTTCTTTGAAGCGATCTTGTACTTGTTGATGTTGAAGAATACAGAAACCGGAGTGTTGATGAATTCCTTAACAGCCTTCGGAGTCTCGTCCTTCTTCTCTGCAAGAAGCTTCTTCAGACGTGCGTTCTCAGCGTTAGCGTCGTTGAGCTGTGCGTTGAGGGCGTCAATCTGAGCCTGTGAGAGAGCCTTGATAGCGTCTACATCAGGTACCTTGTTCCATGTAGCCTTGCCGAGGTTTACTGTAAGACCTACTTCAGCATAGAGGCTGTTGTCATGGCTGTCCCATCCGCGCTCACCGTTGTTAACGATATTTGTACTCATGAAGTCGTTCTCGTAGCGGTTCCAGCCAAGCTCGAGGTTGATGGCAACCTTACGGCTTACATAGAACTGATTCAAAAGACCGACACTCAGAGCCATTGCGTAAGTCTTGGCATCGCAGTTACGTGCGAATCCGGCACCTGCGAAAGGAACTACGTTCCATACACGGTCAGGATTGTAACCGCAAAGCATATTGCTCAGATTGAAGAGCACCTGCTCCTGAGCATTCCAGTACTTGAAGCTCTGGTCGTTAGCCTTACCCCAGATACCGGAAACCTTTGTACGGAGACCGATGCCCGGTGTGAACCATTTACCGATGGCGATTGAAGCCTGCGGATTTGAACGGAAGCTCTTGAACGGGCTTCTTGAAAGACCAAGTCCGTGCTCTGCTGATGTATAGAAAGCAGACCACTGGGCACCACCCTGAATGAACCAGTTGCTCCAGAATGAGTTTGTAGCAACGCTGTGCTTAAGCACAGGGTCAGCGTCCTGAGCCATTGATGTCATAGAGACGCCGGCAAAAGCCAAAACAATCAATAATTTTTTCATAACCTATATTTAATTAAATAAAAAATATCATACCAACGGACGCCGCAGCATCCGTTATGTGTACAAAGTTAGCAATAAAATCTTTACAGCAACACTTTTTAGCTAAAAATATTGCTTTAAGCATGAAAAAAAAGCTTAAATCAATTAAAATGGCACATAAAATTGCTGTTATCATGCAAACAGATGCTCTATTTCAGTCCCTTTAAGTATGCTTAATATCTTCTTGCCGTCGGGCGTATAGTTGAAGTTTGAGCACACAAAAAGAGCGTTTATTATGTTCTCCATCTCCTCATTACTAAGCACTTGTCCGTAGACAACCGCCGCATTGCGCGCAAGACCGGAGGCTATAATACGGCTCACTTCGTCCACATCGCCCGACGGGTTTTCGGTCGCCGTACTGACGATGTCGCGCACAAGATTCACATAATTGAGTCCGTCAATGCCGGAAGGCACAGAGTTTATGGCGTAAGAACCGTTTCCCAGATCGGTGAGCTCGAACCCGAGCGCGCCCATCTGTGGCATCATCTTGCCAAGAACATTGTTCTCCGCCACAGAGAAATGCACCACCTCGGGGAACAGCACCTTCTGGGGGAACGACTTGTTATCGCGCAGAAGCGACATGTACTTCTCATAAAGGATGCGCTCATGAGCCCTGTGCTGGTCGATAATCATCAGTCCCGACTTGACGGCGGTCATTATATAGCGTCCCTTATACTGATAATGTGCCGGTGACTTCTCGGCAATATCTCCTGCCGCCGGAGCAGGGTCCACACTGCCGGAATCCGGCTCGTCGTCAAACAGTCCGGCAGGATCATCGTCCTGCACAGGCTTCAGTCCGTCATAGAGCTGCTCCCATCCGGCAGGGGCGGCAGACCTTCTCGGTGACGGCGTTGACTCAAACGGATTGTATGAAGGGTTGTACTCCACTTTAGGCATTGGCAGGTCACCCTCACCGTCAAACACCGGGATGTCGGGACGGTCCTGAGTATCGAAGTCGATTGCTGTGACATCATTGAACATTCCCACACAATCTTTCACCGCAGCAGTGAGAATCTGCCATATCGCCTGTTCGTTGTCAAACTTTATCTCAGTCTTCGTGGGATGTATGTTCACATCTATATTCTCCGCCGGAACCTCGAAATAAATGAAATACGGAACCTGCTCGCCTGTCGGGACAAGCCGTTCGAAAGCCGACATGACAGCCTTGTGGAAGTAAGGATGCTTCATGTAGCGGTCGTTGACAAAGAAATACTGATGCACGCCTTTCTTGCGGGCAGACTCCGGTTTGCCCACAAAACCGTGTATCTTGCATAACGACGTGTCGACGTCGACAGGCAGAAGACTCTGGTTTATTCTCTTTCCGAACACGTCGACGATACGCTGCCTCAACCCTCCGGGCTTCAGATTGAACAGTTCGGTGCCGTTGCTGTGAAGCGAGAACGCCACCGACGGGTTCACAAGCACGATACGCTCGAAAGACGCGATGATGTTGTTCAGCTCGGTGGTGTTCGACTTCAGGAACTTGCGGCGTGCCGGTACGTTATAGAAAAGGTTGTCCACCATGAAATTGCTTCCCACCGGACACGAGCACGGCTGCTGACTGTCATAACGCGAGCCGGACACCGACAGATGAGTGCCCACCTCGTCCTCCTGCCTGCGTGTCTTCAGCTCAACATGCGCCACAGCCGCTATGGAGGCGAGAGCCTCGCCGCGGAAGCCCATGGTATGGAGCGAGAAAAGATCCGCCGCACTGCGTATCTTCGACGTGGCATGCCGTTCGAACGACATGCGCGCATCGGTCTCGGACATGCCCTTGCCGTCGTCTATCACCTGAATGGACGTGCGTCCGGCATCCGTCACCAGCACATTGACATGCGTGGCTCCCGCATCTATGGCATTCTCCACAAGCTCCTTGACGACGCTTGCGGGTCTCTGGATCACCTCACCGGCTGCAATCTGGTTGGCGACTGAGTCCGGCAGCAATTGAATGACATCACTCATATCAGAAATTTATGATAAAACTGATTAACGCAATAAACAATATAATAAGGAAAAGGAGAAGCATCAACAGTCCGGAGAAACCATGACGCGCATACGGTCCTGACGTACGCATGATGTGAAAAGCGCCGTCCCGCCGCGCACCGTCCTTATCATGACGCGCCTCTCCGCGCTTTTCCGCCGACATACTCTCAGCCGCGCGCCGCTCGATGTCGCGCAGACGCTCCCGCCTCTCGTCTATATATATAAAGGTGTGGGAGAAACGCCGTGGTCTGATGTTACGGAAGAGACTCATCGCTCACCGCCTCCTCCCCTGCCGCGCAGACGCTGGAGCGGAGCCTGCTGACGCTCCACTATCTTGAGTTTCTCATCCTCACTCTTTCCGCGCCAGTTGAACACGTCTGCCGGATTAACCGGACGTATCTCCTCAAACCACGCAAACTCCGGAAGCTTATATCGTTCCGGAGGAATCTGCGTCATGGGATATATGGTGCCGACAGCCTTCGGAGCCCATATCTTCTCGAGCTTCCGCTCTGCCGTCATGAACAGGCGCATGGTGTCGGTCTCTATATAATTGAGGTTGGAAAGGGTGCTGTCATTGTCGTCGGAGATGTAATAGACCGACTTCACGTTGCCCGTCGACACCAGACGCCGCAACGCGCCGTCGGTGAAAAAGGCGTCCATGACGCGCGACGACACCTGGTCGTAATGGTTCTCCTTATCCACCAGCTCCACCGAAAGAGCCTGTCCGATGACCCGCGCGAGCCTTACGGTGCTGTCGTTCATGTAAACCTCTATTCTCTCTCCGAGCAACTGCCGGTTTGCGTTCCACACTATCGGGTCGTGATACATAGTGAGGCATGAGTCAGCCGAATTGAACACGAGCGAGTCGCACACCGCCTGGACGTCCGTCCGATAGACGCGCACCTTGCGGAATCCGTGCACCTTGCGGTAGACAGAGTCCGTATTAATATTATATGTATATATCTTCAGCGAGTCAGAATGCATGTAAAGCGTGTCGGGCTTCTGCGAGAAGTCCTTCAGCAAGACGTTTTCCGTGGCATATCCGTAGCCCGTCTTCTCGTTGTAGAACAGGCGGTCGCATATCAGCTCATTCTTGTTGAGCGTGTCGGTATACACCACATTGCCGAAGCCCTCGTTTATTCCCGTCTCGCTGTTGTGATAAAGACTGTCTCCGGTGATGGTCTTTTCCTTGTCAGTGATGGTGGAGCGGCTGAAGAAGCGCGCCTGGTCTGTCTCGGTGTTGAGATAAGCGTTCTCGGTGTTGATGACGCTTCCGTCCGACGTTATGCGCGAAGGACCTGTCACATGAGCCACAGACTGCTCTGTGTCGAAGTAGAGCGAGTCGGTCGTTATGACCTGTTTGTCGCTCAGCATACGCACATTATAGAAGAACGCCGCCTGCTTTGTGGCAGTATTGTATTCGCCCCAGTCAGCCACAAGCTTGTCTCCGCCGTCCACCAGCTCACCGCCTTCAAAGAAGTAAGCATAGCTGTAAAGACGGTCGTAATTGAGGCTGTCGGTGTAGAGCGTACGCCCACGGTGCTTCATCACCACGTTGCGTCTCGCCATCATCATCTGCTCCATGCCGTCGTATTCGGCATAGTCGCACGTGAGCGAGAGGGTGTCGCCCTGCCTGAACCTCACATGTCCGAACGCCTGCATGGCATTGTCCTCCTGAAAGAAATAGGCGCTGTCGCACCACAGATTGGCTCCCTTATGTCTGAAATGCACCTTTCCCTTGGCTATCTGCGCGTGCGGATTGAGTCCGTAGGCGTCATATTTCAGTTCGTCGGCATGCACGAGATACACCCGCTCGTCGTCTGCGGCACGCTTCCCCTTTGTCCTTGGTACTACCGAAGATGCCACAAGACAAAGTCCAAACAGGCATAGAACCAACAACAAGATGATTCTATGCCCGTCCTTAAATAGGAATTTTATATTATTATACGTCATCTGACCCAACCTTCGTATTCGAAATCGCAGTTCTTGTATTTGTCGTTCATCCTGACGTATGTTTTACTTATTTTGTCGACAACCCAGTCATGCAGGAACTTGTCGCGTTCCTTCTGCAACACCACGTTCTTCATCACCTGATAGTCTTCGGTGATGGTAGCACGGTGCGACTCGGTGCGGCTCTTGAGCTTGATGATGGCACACACCGTCTTGCCATTGCTGTTGAGCATCTCGAAAGCGTTCGATATCTCGCCCACCTTCAGTTTCTCCACCTCACGCGCCACCTCCGTGGGAAGGTCCTGCATACGGAAACGTGAGGTGCGTCCCTCAATGGATATGTAAGACATCACACCGTTGTTGTTGCGCGTATCCTTGTCGTCGGAAACGAAAGTGGCAGCCTGCTCGAAGGTGTATTTGCCTCCGCGTATCTCTCCGGCAAGCGAGTCGAGCTTATGGGTCATCTCCTTCAAGGCAGCCTCCGACACCTTCGGCTTGCGCAGGATGTGGCGCACCTTTATCTTGTCGCCGCGCTTGTCGATGAGCTGTATGATGTGAAAACCGTATTCTGACTCAACTATCTTCGACACCTTCTTGGGGTCGGTGAGGTTGAACGCAACGTTGGCGAACGCCGGGTCGAGATATCCGCGTCCGATGTAATCCATCTCACCGCCCTGCCGAGCGGAACCCTCGTCCTCAGAATAGAGGCGTGCCAGTGTGGCGAAAGTTGTCTCCCCGCTCATCACACGTTCCGTGTAAGAGCGCAGGTCATCCTTCACGCGGTTTATCTCCGCCTGCTCTATTTTCGGCTGTTTGGTAATGATTTCCACCTCAACCTCGGTCGGCACGAGAGGCAGACTGTCGGCAGGCAGGTCGCGGAAATAGCGGCGAACGTCGGCAGGAGTGACGGCGATGTCTTTCACAAGCTCCTTTTTCATCTGGTTGATGCGCAGGCTGTTCTTGAACTCGTCGTGCAGTTCCTGACGCATCTGGGCGATGGTCGCCTTGCGGTATTCCTCCAGTTTCTCGCGCGAGCCGGCAAACTGAATCCAGCGGTTTATCTGTGCCTCGACTTCCCTTGCCACGTCCGACTCCGACACTTCTATGGAGTCGAGCTCAGCCTGATGCAGGAACAGTTTCTGCACGGCGAGCTGCTCGGGTATGGCGCAGTCGGGATTGCCGTGCCACTTCATACCTTCCGCCTCTCCCTGAAGACGCATCATCTCCACATCAGACTTCAGAATGGGTTCGTCGCCCACTATCCATATCACCTCATCGGCTATGCTGCTCTCCGGTATCTCCACGTTCCGGGCAGCCGCCACGGAGTCGTTTCCGGCATCGCCGCGCGCTACCGTTCCTGCCGTGACGCTCACGCCGGACAGGAACACCGCTGCCAGCACGCCGGTATAGATGTTAGTCAGTTTTCTCATTTCATTCTTTTTGTTTAATATATCGGCAACGCCACGTGTCAGTGTCTGTTGACTGTGGCGAGCACATCCTTGTTCACGGTCACGGCATATTTGCGTCTCAGTTCCGCAACCCACTGTTTCTCGAGCTGCTCCTGATAGTCTGCCACCACGAGCTCGCGCACGTCCTCATACGACTTCGGCGACTTCAGACGCTTGCCGTATACGGCTGGTATGGGATACTCGGAGGGCGGGGTGACGGTCGTGTCAGCCTTGAACACCATCTTGTCCACAAGAGCGTTGTCTCCTTTCTTGAAGATTCCCTTAACCACCCTCACACGTATGATGCTGTCGTTGAACGTCCGCCGCAGCGTGTCAGCCCAGTTTTTGAAGTCCACCTTCTTTATAGCGTCCTTCACGGCGTCGATGTCCGAAGCGTCTTTCACGAAATATGCGATGCCCTTGTAGCGCGGTTCGTCCCAACGGTATTTCTTCTTGTTCTTCTTGAACCAGCGTTCCAGTCCTTTCTCGTCAGCAGCCGCCTTCTCCCATACGGTGCGGTTGCTTATCTCATAGAGCAGCAGTCCGTCGTGATACTCACGTATGAGATTCTTCAGGTCAGGGTCTGCCGCCTCCATCTCCGCCGCCCTGCGGTCGAGCAGCTCGTCGGGAGTGACGGGCGGCACCGACGCCTTTGCTATGGAGTCGATGTTCTGTGTGATGATGCGCTCGCGTACTCCGCGCTGGTCGATGAACCGCAGTATGTCGGCATGCACCGAGTCGTAGGGGAAGAACATGCCCTTGTCCTCAAGCAGCACGATATGATATCCTGCCGGAGAGAGGAACGGTTTGCTCATCTCGCCCTTCTTCAGCGAATACACCACGTCCTCAAACTCCTTCAGCGTCTGTCCCTTCTGCAGCCACGGCAGGCGTCCTCCATTCACTGCCGAGCGGTGGTCGTCGGAGCACTTGCGCGCCAGCGAGGCGAAGTCGGCGCCTCCCTTGAGGGCGTTGTATATCGAGTCGATGCGTTCCTTGGCTTTTTCCTGCGCGCCGGCAGGAGCGTTCTGTCTCAGTCCGACGAGAATGTGGGCGGGCTTCACAAGTCCTCCCAAGGAGTCAACGCGGGTCTGCGTTGCCTTATACACGTTCCACGCCTCCTTCTCTATGTCGGCGTCGCTGATGAACGACGGACGTATCTGCTGGTTGCGGTAAAGCAGGAACTCCGACCTGAAATTCTTGGTTGTGTCGATGCCTGCGTCTATGGCTGCCTGCACCTTCAGCTTGTAGTTGATGAACAGTTCGGCATATTCGTCCACGCTCTTCTTGTCGACCACGGTCTCCGAATTGTTCTTGTTGTATGAATATTCAAACTCCGAACGTGTCACCGGCTGTCCGTTTATGGTCATCACCACCGGGTCGTTCTGGGCGTTTGCGACGCTTCCGGAAAGAAGCGCCGCAAGCATCAGCATGCTGAATCTCATCATTCTCCAGTTGTTTGTTCTTAATGCCATCCGTTCCTTCGGTTTATTCAGGACGCGAATAGTTGGGAGCCTCGCTCGTGATCATGATGTCGTGAGGATGGCTCTCCTGCACTCCGGCGTTGGTGATGCGTGTGAAACGTGCGTTGTGCAGTTCGTCTATGCTGTGCGCTCCACAGTAGCCCATGCCTGAGCGCAAGCCTCCCACGAGCTGGTATATCACCTCCTGCACGGTGCCTTTGTAGGGCACACGTCCGGCTATTCCCTCCGGCACGAGCTTCTTCACGTCCTTCGTGCCCGCCTGGAAGTAGCGGTCCTTCGAGCCGTTCTCCATAGCCTCGAGCGATCCCATGCCGCGATAGCTCTTGAACTTACGGCCGTTGAAGATGATGGTGTCGCCCGGACTCTCCTCTGTTCCGGCAACGAGCGAGCCAATCATCACGCATGTTCCGCCTGCCGCTATAGCCTTCACAACATCGCCCGAGTAGCGCAGTCCGCCGTCGGCGATGAGAGGGACGCCCGTGCCCTTAAGTGCTGTGTAGACGTCGTATATGGCACTCAGCTGCGGCACTCCCACTCCTGCCACCACACGTGTGGTGCAGATGGAGCCCGGACCGATGCCCACCTTCACCGCGTCGGCGCCGTTGTCTGCCAGCATCTTCGCGGCGGCTCCAGTGGCTACATTGCCCACCACGATGTCCACACCGGGGAATGAAGCCTTCGCCTCTACAAGTTTCTCTATCACATATTTTGAGTGTCCGTGTGCGGTGTCTATCACGATGGCGTCAGCGCCAGCCTCCACAAGAGCCTGCATGCGGTCGAGCGTATCTGCCGTGACACCCACTCCGGCTGCCACGCGCAGACGTCCCTTGTCGTCCTTGCATGCCATTGGCTTGTCCTTGGCCTTTGTTATGTCCTTGTAAGTGATGAGTCCCACCAGACGGTTGTCCTTGTCAACCACCGGCAGTTTCTCTATCTTGTTTTCCTGAAGAATCTGCGCTGCGGCACTGAGGTCGGTCTGCAGATGTGTGGTAACAAGATTCTCGGTTGTCATCACGTCGTCGATGAGCTTGTCGAGATGGCGTTCGAAACGCAGGTCACGGTTTGTCACGATACCCACAAGATGCTTCTCCTCATCCACCACAGGTATTCCTCCGATGTGGTACTCAGCCATTATGTCGAGCGCGTCCTTCACCGTGCGTCCGCAGCGGATGGTGACAGGGTCGTAGATCATACCGTTCTCGGCGCGCTTCACGATGGCTACCTGACGTGCCTGTTCGTCTATCGACATGTTCTTATGTATCACGCCGATACCGCCCTCGCGCGCTATGGCTATTGCCATTGCCGACTCCGTCACAGTGTCCATGGCTGCTGTGACAAACGGAACGTTGAGCCGTATGTTACGTGAGAAACTGGTTTTCAAATCCACCGTCTTCGGTAAAACCTCTGAATAAGCCGGAATAAGAAGGACGTCATCGAAAGTCAGACCGTCCATTACAATTTTATCTGCAACAAATGATGACATATAATACATTGAAAATTTATTGCGTGCAAATTTAGCACAATTTTTTCACATTATAGATAACCGTACAACCTTTTCGCTCGCACGTTAACACTATTTATCCGAATGAACCCGCCGACAGGCGCAATGACAGCGGAAAGCGGCGGTGTAAGGCGGCACGCGCCTGACGGCAGGCGGCATGGCATGATAGGGATGGCACGCCATGACACGGCGGGCGGGACGATAAGGATGAATAAAAGCTTGATTTTATTTTGACAATTAACATTTACGAAATAGAACGGAACAGCTACGTCTGACATCCCGTAACGCCGTATGCTGTCAACGGCATAGACTCCTCACAGCACGGAAGAGGCTTTATCACCGTGCGGAAAAGGCTTTTCCATCGTTCCGAAAGCACCGTTCCGCATAACAGAAGAGTGTTTTCCGGCAGCGTTTTTTGGCATTTCTGCGCCCAGCGTTGGCATGTTTGTCTCCCTGAACGAGGCTTTCCTGATGCACACACAAGGCGTCCGGACATCCAATGCCTTATGATTCAAGCCATTGACTTTGCACATTCATTTTCACGATATTTGCAGGCAAAGACATTATTTTTCAGAAAACGGGCAGCCATGACGGGTTGGGCGGTATGCGATTAACACAATTAACAATCGTTCACACATACACAATCCGACTGTACACCTCCCTTCCGGACACGGCTTACCCAACCGTCAGTTGCCCATTTCCGACATGAACTTTATCCGCACGAGGCGTATGTCGGTCTCCGTGCTGTCGTCACCGAGCTCCTCGAGCGCAGTCTCAATGTCGTCGGTCTCGCTTTCGCGGAAATACTCGTATATCTCATCTATGTGGTCGGCGTCCATCACATCGTCGAGGAAATAGTCTATGTTGAGCTTCGTGCCGCTGTATACGATAGCCTCAATCTCGTCGAGCAGCTCATCGAAATCGAGCCCCTGGGTCGACGCGATGTCGTCAAGAGGTATCTTGCGGTCAATGCTCTGTATTATCTTCACCTTGAGAATGGACTTCTTAGCCACCGTCCTCACGCGCAGTTCCTCGGGTCTTTCTATCTCGTTCTCCTCACAATGACGCTTTATGAGCTCACAGAACTCGCGCCCGTAACGCTTCGCCTTGCCTATGCCCACGCCCTGTATGTTCTGCAGTTCCTCTATGGTGACGGGATACATCGTTGCCATCTGCTCGAGCGACACGTCCTGGAAAATGACATATCCGGGCAGTCCCATCTTCTTAGCCACCTTCTTGCGCAGGTCCTTAAGCATGACATACAGCTCCGGATCGAGCGCGGCTCCGGTACGGTCACCGCCTTCCTCGTCGTAGTTCTCGTTGAAGTCGTTGTCCTCGACAATCATGAACGACACCGGATTCTTTATGAACTTGCGTCCCTCTGCCGTTATGCGCAGCGCGCCGTAGTTCTCCACTTCCTTTTCGAGATAGCCCGCGATGAGTGCCTGACGTATCACCGCGTTCCATATCTTCGGGTCTTCGTCCTCGCCTGAACCGAACTCTTCCAGCCTGTCGTGCTTGTGTGACACAATCTCGTCGGTGGCTCTTCCCTTCACGAAGTCTGTGATATATGCCTGCTGGAACGGTTCCTTCATGGCTACGACAGACTTGAGCACGATGAGCAGAGCCTCCTTCCCCTCGCGCCGCTCCTTAGGATGCAGGCAGTTGTCGCAGTTGCCGCAGTTGTCCTCCTTGTACTCTTCGCCGAAGTAGTGCAGCAGCAGTTTGCGGCGGCATACCGACGATTCGGCATAGGCGGCGGTCTCCTGTAGCAGCTGGCGTCCTATGTCCTGTTCTGCCACAGGCTTTCCCTCCATGAACTTCTCAAGCTTCTGCAGGTCCTGGTAGGCATAGAAGGCTATGCACAGTCCCTCTCCACCGTCGCGTCCGGCGCGTCCCGTCTCCTGATAATATCCCTCGAGGCTTTTCGGTATGTCGTAGTGTATGACGAACCGCACGTCCGGTTTGTCGATGCCCATACCGAAGGCTATGGTCGCGACAATGACGTCTATGCGCTCCATAAGGAAGTCGTCCTGTGTCTGAGAGCGTGTCGCCGAGTCGAGCCCGGCATGATAAGGAGCCGCCTTTATCTCGTTTGCCTGAAGCACGGCAGCCAGTTCCTCCACCTTCTTCCGCGATATGCAATACACGATACCGCTCTTCCCGGCGTTGTGTTTTATGAATTTTATTATCTGTCTGTCTATGTCCTTGGTCTTCTGCCTTACCTCGTAATAGAGGTTGGGACGGTTGAACGAGCTCCTGAACTCGCGCGCGTCCGTTATGCCGAGGCTTTTCTTTATGTCTGTCCTCACCTTGTCGGTGGCAGTGGCGGTAAGCGCGATGACCGGCGCTGAGCCTATCTTGGATATTGTAGGGCGTATGTTGCGGTATTCGGGGCGGAAGTCGTGTCCCCACTCCGATATGCAGTGAGCCTCGTCTATGGCGTAGAAAGAAATCTTGATAGACCTGAAAAACTCTATGTTGTCCTCTTTGTTAAGCGACTCGGGAGCCACGTAGAGCAGCTTGGTCTTGCCGCTGTGCACGTCGTCCACCACCTGCTGCAACGCCGCCTTGTTGAGCGACGAGTTAAGATAGTGCGCCACTCCGCTCTCCTCACTCAGTCCGTTGACCACGTCCACCTGGTTTTTCATCAGCGCGATGAGCGGTGACACTACGATTGCCGTACCTTCCATGATGAGCGACGGGAGCTGATAGCACAGACTCTTGCCGCCACCCGTGGGCATGAGCACGAACGTGTCGTTGCCGTCGAGCAGGTTACGTATGATGGCTTCCTGGTCTCCCTTGAACTTGTCGAAGCCGAAATAGCGTTTCAGTTCCTTATTAAGATTTCCTTTATATGTCATAGAGTTTATTTAGAATGAAAGGTTGAGAGCTGTCGTGCATAGCTCTAAGCAACAGACGGTCATCATGCGCGGCAATCCGGTTCAGGCTACGACCGGTCCGCGCAGATGCGATTTGTCAAGCTGGTTCCTGGCATAGTCAAGAGTCACCTCAAACGTTTTCACGCGCTTGGAGGGTACCTCGAACATGGCGTCGGTCATGACCGACTCCACAATGGAGCGCAGTCCGCGCGCACCAAGCTTGTATTCCACAGCCTTGTCCACGATGAAGTCGAGAGCCTCCTCGGTAAAGTGGAGCTTTATGCCGTCCATCTCAAACAGCTTGCAATACTGCTTCACGATGGAGTTCTTCGGCTCGACGAGTATCCGGCGAAGCGCGGCGCGGTCGAGCGGGTCAAGGTATGTGAGCACCGGCAGGCGTCCGATGATCTCCGGTATGAGCCCGAACGACTTGAGGTCTTGCGGAAGAATGTATTTCATTATGTTCTCCTTGTCTATCCTGTGTGCGTTGCGCACGGTGTTGAATCCCACCATTCCGGTGTTCATCCTCTGCGCTATCTTGCGCTCTATGCCGTCGAACGCGCCGCCGCAGATGAAGAGTATGTTGTGCGTGTCGACGTGTATGTAGTCCTGGTCGGGATGTTTGCGTCCGCCCTTTGGCGGTACGTTCACCATCGTTCCCTCAAGGAGCTTGAGCAGTCCCTGCTGCACGCCCTCTCCGCTTACGTCGCGCGTGATGCTCGGATTGTCGCTCTTGCGCGCTATCTTGTCTATCTCGTCGATGAAGACGATGCCTCGCTCCGCCGCCGCAAGGTCGTAGTCAGCCACCTGAAGAAGCCTGCTCAGGATGCTCTCCACATCCTCTCCCACATAGCCAGCCTCCGTGAAGACCGTCGCGTCGACAATGGTGAAGGGCACATCGAGCAGCTTTGCTATGGTGCGCGCCATGAGAGTCTTTCCCGTGCCGGTGCTTCCCACCATTATGATGTTGCTCTTTTCTATCTCCACTCCGCCGTCGTCCTTCGGCTGCTGAAGCCGTTTGTAGTGATTGTATACGGCAACCGAGAGATAGCGTTTGGCTTCGTCCTGACCTATGATGTACTGGTCGAGGAAATCCTTTATCTCCTTCGGCTTCGGCACTTTCTTTATCTTGAACTTGTCCGCGGCACCGTCAGGAGCGTCTTTTTTGTCGAGGAGTCCCGTAGACTCCACTATCTGGTATGCCGATACGGCGCAATCCTCACATATGAAACCGTTAAGACCGGTTATCAGCAGTCTGACATCCTTCTCGCCTCTACCGCAGAAGCTGCATGTTTTCTTGGGCATTATGTGTCTCTATGTCTTTATATATATGTATTGTTTTTATGATTCACGGTGTGCGCGGATGCGGCTGCCAGCCGCCCGCATACCGTTTATTTGTCGGCGGAACTCTTGCGTTTCATCACCGCGTCAATCATTCCGTACTCCTTGGCTTCGGCAGCTGTCATCCAATAGTTGCGGTCGCTGTCCTGCCATACCTTCTCGAAAGGAGTGTGGGAGTGTTCGGAGATGATGGTGTAGAGCTCTTTCTTGAACTTCTGTATCTCACGCGCCTCAATCTCGATGTCGGACGCCTGTCCCTGCACACCGCCCAAAGGCTGGTGTATCATCACGCGGCTGTGGGTGAGAGCCGTGCGCTTGCCTTCCTTGCCGGCTACGAGGAGGACCGCCGCCATCGACGCCGCCATGCCCGTACACATTGTCGCCACGTCGCTCTCAACAAACTGCATGGTGTCGTAAATGCCCAGACCTGCAGTGACACTTCCGCCCGGAGAGTTGATGTAGATGTTTATATCCATCGAGCTGTCCACCGAGTCGAGGTAAAGGAGCTGCGCCTGCAGCACGTTGGCTGTATAGTCGTTGATTTCCGTTCCGAGGAATATTATTCTGTCCGCCATGAGTCTTGAGAAGACGTCGAGCTGCGTCACGTTGAGCTGTCTTTCCTCAAGAATATACGGATTGAGATATCCCGACTGCGCCCTCAACACCTCGTCGAGGGTCATGCCGTTCATTCCGAGATGACGGGTGGCATATTTTCTAAAATCGTTCATACTAATGACAATAATATATTTATTACATTCAAAATAACCGTTAACAAATATACAGAGAAAGAGGTTGCCGACTCTTTTCCGCAATATATCTTACACAAAGATAGCAAAAAAAGTCGACAACCTCTTAAAAAAGAAGTTTTTTTTCAAATTTATTTATTTCATCAGCTCGTTGAATTCATCGAGGGTGACTGTCTTCTCGTCGAGAGTGACAACGCCCTTGAGTGCCTGCACGAGCTTGTTCTCAACCGCGCTGTCGACGAAACCTGCCGCACTGTCGCGCTTCTTCAGCATCTCGCCGGCATAGTTGTCGAGATATTCGTCAGGCACATTGTTCATGCCATACTGTGCGAACTGCATGCGCGCAGCCTCCTTTGCGGCTGCCTTCACGTCGGCATCCTCCACCTTGATGTTGTTTTCAGCCACGAGCTGCTCCTTTATAAGGTGCCATTTGAGCTGCCTGATGCTCTCGTCGTAGTTCTTCTCGACATATTCCTCGCCTTTGTCCTTATTGTTGAGGAGCATCACACGTTTGAGGAGAGCATCGGGGAATGTGAGTTCGCCCACAGCGTCCTCGGCATACTTGCGCACGTCGATGAGGAACTTGTAGTCGCTGTTTGCCTGAAGCTGCGGCTTGAGACCCTCGGCTATTCTGGCGCGGAACTCCTCCTCGCTCTTCACTGCGTCCTTGCCGAACACGTGGTCGAACATCTCCTGGTTCACCTCAGCCTTCTTGAAGCGGCTTATCTCTATCACCTGATAGCTGAAATCGGAATCCATCGACTTCACAGCCTCGCGGTCTATCTTGAGCAGGCTTGCCACCTCGGCGTCGTTGTCAGGATAAGCCTTGCGCGGGTTGAAGGCGATGATGTCGCCCGGTTTTGCGTTGTCGAACAGCTTCTTCTGGTCTTCCACCTTAATATATTCGGGCATCATCACGGCTCCGTCCACAGTTATTCCGCCTTCCTTTGTGTTGCCGTCGGCGTCCAGCTCACGCAGGTCGCCCTTCAGCATGTCGCGCTGCTCGCCGTCGTAAGAGTCTGCCTTCTCATAGCTTCCCAGCTGACTTGCGAACATATCCACCTGCTGGTCGATGAGCTTGTCGTCCGCCTTGATGTTGTAGTAAGCGAGCTTGGTGTCGCCGTTGAGCTCTATCTTGAACTCAGGAGCCACAGCTATGTCGAACATGAAAGTGTACGGTCCGTCCTTCTCTATGTCCACCGGCTCCTGCTTTTCAGAAGGAAGGGGCTCTCCGAGCATCTGTATCTTGTTGTCCTTTATATAAGTATAAATCTTCTCTCCCACGAACTTGTTAAGAGTGTCCATCTTCACAGATGCGCCGAACTGCTTTTTAATAAGTCCCATCGGCACCATACCCGGACGGAAGCCCGGGAAGTTCGCTTTCTTACGGTAGTCTTTCAAAGTCTTCTCTACATCGTCCTTGAAATCTGCTTCTTCGACAGTGACGGTCATGAGACCGTTTACTTTGTCGGGATTCTCAAATAAAATATTCATTTCTGATTTGGTTTTCTTATATTTATTTACTGTTTATTATTCGTTTTGAAAGTGCAAAATTACTCATTATTAATGTAATAACCTAACATAAGAATGAAATTTTTGAAATTTTACCACTTGTCGGAGCCACCGCAGCAAGCCTCCCTGCGGCATGGCGGCGGCGGTTGTCAGGACGGAAGGACAGCCTCCTCCGGAGGGCATGACAGCCCGTGCGGGCGGAGCGTGTCATAGGGTGAGCTGCTCCACGACGCTTCCGTCGAGCCTGCGCACGCTCATCACTCCGTCGTCGTAAAGGGCGAACGTGGGTTCGCGTCCTTCCTTCGGGAAGGTGACAGAGCCTGTGTTGCACACCACACAGCCCTCGCGGCGAGCGAGCTTCCACAGATGTGTGTGTCCGTAGACAAACACACCGTTGCGCAGCACAGGCATATTGTCCTCATTATATATGTGTCCGTGGGTGATGAATATGCGTCTGCCGCCATCCGTCACCACTGCATAGTCTGCCATGATGGGAAACTTCAGCAGCATCTGGTCTACCTCCGAGTCGCAGTTTCCCCTCACTGCCACGATGTCATCGCGCATGGAGTTGAGCCTCGCAGCCACCGCTGCGGGGTCTATGTCGTCGGGAATGCGGTTGCGTGGACCGTAGTTTATTATGTCGCCGAGCAGCAGGAGCATGTCGCAGCGGGCGTCGGTGTAGAAGTCGAGAGCACGCCGCAGACTGCCTATCGAGCCGTGGATGTCTGAGAGAAACATGTATTTCATAAGTCCGTACGTATTGTCATCCGTTGTTCTGCGCGGCGTTCTCCCTTGCCCTGCGCTCCTCGTCGATGAGCTGGAAGTTCTTTTTCTTCAGCTCGAAACTGTTGCTCAGATACTTCTCGCGCACCACCTTGTTTGCCGCCAGCTCCTCGGGCGCACCCTGAAAGAGTATCTTGCCTTCGAAGAGAAGATAGGCGCGGTCGGTGATGTTGAGCGTCTCGTGCACGTTGTGGTCGGTTATCAGGATGCCTATGTTGCGGTATTTCAGACGCCACACTATGTGCTGTATGTCCTCGACGGCAATGGGGTCGACACCGGCGAAAGGCTCGTCGAGCATTATGAACTTGGGGTCGATGGCAAGACAGCGCGCTATCTCCGTGCGACGACGCTCTCCTCCCGACAGCTGGTCGCCCTTGTTCTTGCGCACCTTATTGAGCCGGAACTCGCTTATAAGGCTCTCGAGCTTCTCCAGCTGACGCGCCCTCGGCTGTCCGGTCATCTCGAGCACGGAGAGGATATTGTCCTCCACGCTCATCTTTCTGAACACGCTCGCCTCCTGAGGAAGGTATCCCACACCCGCGCGGGCACGCTTATAGACCGGATAGTCTGTTATGTCCTTATCGTCGAGATAGATGTGTCCGGCGTTCGGCACGATGAGTCCGGTGGTCATATAGAATGATGTCGTCTTTCCGGCTCCGTTGGGTCCGAGCAGTCCCACAATCTCTCCCTGCCTCACGTTTATCGACACATCGTTCACAACCGTGCGCTTGCCGTAGCGTTTCACGAGTCCTTCAGTGCGCAGCACCATACTGTGTGTGGCGGCGGCACCGGCATTGTTGTCTGTTACGTTCATATGCTTTATTATATCGGTTACAAAGTTATATGTTTTTATTTTTCCGTGCAAACTGTGTTTCAGGCTTTTTCACACGGCGGCGGAAAGGCACTGTCCGCACACGGCGGCGCATGTCCTGAACGGGCGGCACAGACTGGCGCGGAAGCCTGCACTGCGGAGAAGCGGCGTGCCGGAATCCGCGGAACGTTAACATACGTTCACTTTAGAGGGTTCAAATTTAACATACCGTTTTTCACAATCCGCACAGCCGTCACGCCATGAAACGCTCCGGAAGAGCCTCTTCCGCACCGGTGGCAAGCCGTCGTCACACCCGTCCGACCGCAGAAGAGGCTTTCCTGTCATGCGGAAAAGCCTCTTCCGGCGTGCAGGAAAGCCCGTTCCGCCTGCCCGAAAAGCCCATATCGGAAGGCGGAACTGGCTTTTCCGTAAGACCGCCAAGACGGGACAGCGGGATGGAAGAACGCAAACGGATGTATATCAACGCATTACACAAAACCCTAAATTACGCGATATTCCGTACTGAAAGCCCGCCCGCACGTTCTGACGCGCTGTTTTCGCGATAAGCGCGACAGACATTTAACATTCCGCCTCCGCTTTTTCCGTTTTTTTATATTTTCATTTATACGCCTCCGCCACGCTTTTTCCGGCACACACAGGCACACCTCCGGATGTCCCAGTATGAAATAAACATAAAACTTCAAAGCTTTTGGCAGTTTTTAATCTTTTATTACTACTTTTGCAAGCGTACAGTCACAGACATATCAAAAAAGCACAATATGTTGATTACAAAATATCTGACAACACTCGGACGCTACCTGATGCTCATGGGACGGTCGTTCGCCCGCCCGGAGCGCATGCGCATGTTCCTCAAGCAGTACGTCAAGGAGATGTCGTCGCTGGGCGTGAACTCCATCGGCATCGTGCTGCTCATATCGTTCTTCATAGGAGCGGTGATATGCATACAGATGAAGCTCAACATCCAGAGCCCGTGGATGCCGAGGTGGGTCTCGGGCTACACCACGCGCGAGATACTGCTCCTCGAGTTCTCCTCGTCTATAATGTGTCTCATCCTTGCGGGCAAGGTGGGCTCGAACATCGCGTCAGAGCTCGGCACCATGCGTGTGACACAGCAGATTGACGCGCTCGAGATAATGGGCGTGAACTCGGCTAACTATCTCATCATGCCTAAGATTCTCGCCCTCGTGACCATCATGCCGTTCCTCGTGATATTCTCTTCCGCCACCGGCATTCTGGGCGCTTACGGCACCGCATACATCGGTCACATACTGCCGCCCGACGACCTCACGCTCGGACTTCAGCACGCTTTCAACCCGTGGTTTGTGTGGATGAGCATCATAAAAAGCCTTTTCTTCGCGTTCATCATATCGAGCGTGTCGTCCTTCTTCGGCTATACGGTGGAGGGAGGATCGGTGGAAGTGGGAAAGGCAAGCACCGACGCGGTGGTGAGCTCGAGCGTGCTCATCCTCTTCTCCGACGTGTTCCTCACACAGCTGCTGTCATGAGCAGGCACTGCGGGGGACTTTTCACAGGAACATTACGGGGCATGACGCAAGACAACATAACTATAACTGAAAAGGAAAATGATTGAAATACAGCATCTATATAAATCGTTCGACGGTAAGGAAGTGCTGAAAGACATAAACGCGGTGTTTGATGACGGAAAGACAAACCTCATCATAGGACAGAGCGGAAGCGGCAAGACGGTACTGATGAAATGTCTCGTCGGACTGCTCACACCCACAAGCGGGCGTGTGCTGTATGACCACCGCGACTTCGTGGCTCTGAGCAAAGAGGAGCGCGTGAGCATGCGCCGCGAGATGGGAATGATATTCCAGAGCGCAGCCCTCTTCGACTCTCTCACAGTGCTGGAGAACGTCATGTTCCCGCTCGACATGTTCTCCACGATGAACTACCGCGAGAGAGTGAGACGCGCACAGGAATGTCTCGACCGCGTGAACCTCGCCGACGCACAGAACAAATATCCCGGAGAGATATCGGGAGGAATGCAGAAGCGTGTGGCGATAGCACGGGCGATAGTGCTCAACCCTAAGTATCTGTTCTGCGACGAGCCCAATTCCGGACTCGACCCGCGCACGTCTCTCGTGATAGACTCGCTGCTGAGCGGCATCACCAAAGACTTCAACATCACGACAATCATCAACACTCACGACATGAACTCCGTGATGGGAATAGGCGAGAACATCATCTTCATATATCAGGGAAACAAGGAATGGCAGGGAACAAAGGACGACGTGATGGCTTCAACAAACGAGAAGCTCAACGACCTTGTGTTTGCCTCCGACCTGTTCAGGAAGGTGAAGGACGTGGAAATGGAAAAGGCTGAGGAAGAGAAGCAGGACTGACAGCACGTCACAAGGATAAGGAATGGTGACACATTAGTGTTAAAGACATAGAGACAGAGCACAAAAAAGACCGTCACCGGTTGTCACAACCAATGACGGACATCGTGTTTCTATGGTTTCAGAATATTGAATACCTTTGTGGATGTCGCCCTCCGGGCAATCGGCGCAGGCATCGTCATATGCCATTATGCGCGACAGCTACGGACAGGCGGCATTTTTTATTCATGTTATCGAGAGATCAGTTCTGCCTTGAATGTTTCGTTGAACACATCCACAGTGATGCGGTATGTCCCTTCCTTGCTTATTGTCCATTTGGTGTCCTTGCCGTTTGTCCTCACCAGACGGGTGCCGAGAGGGTCTTCTCCCTGCGCGAACGGATGAATCTCCTTCATCCCCCAGTTTCTCAGACCCATTATCTTGAAGCTCGACGGTTCCTCCACGTCATTATGGGTACGCAGCTCGCCCGTCCACGTCCACACCATCTCGTTGTCAGGACTCTGCGTCATCGGCTCCACCTTGAAGGCGTCCCATCCGGCGGCAGTGGCTCCGCCGCCCACGTAAGCCTCCTCCCACGGCACGAAAAGCTCGCCCGTGAGCATCTTGCCGTCGGCACTGACACGGAAGCGGTAGCGGTCTTCGGCGAACGGAACCACCCACGACGCCTTGTCGGCATCAGCCGTAAGCACCGTTCCTATGCCCTTGTTTACGATATATGAGTCCTCATACGCCGGAGCGATGTATTTTGTTCCGTCACCCGGCTTCTCCGCCGTCATTATTCTGAGTTCCCCGTCTTTCAGCGCACCGGCGAACCTGAAGTCACCGTCAGGAGTCTTCTGCAGCATGCGGGTTCCCTCCGGCACCGCGCTTCCTGTTATCCACAGGCTCTGATAAGTCTGCGCCTTGACTGTGTGTCCGAACAGTATCGACAATATGAATATGATGCTTAAATGTCTCATTTCCTTCTGTTTTTTGTTTTACGGTTCATTGTTTCTTCACGTCACGGCTTATTTTCCGACACTCACCTTCACCACCGTCTTCCTGTCGCACGGTATGCCCGTGAGGTTTATGTTCACAGTGCGCGTAGCCTTGTCGTACGTCCACTTCGAGCCGTCGAGCCTCTTTCCGTCAAGACTCACAGCCTTGGGAGCGGAAGCGGCGAGCAGTCTGACGGTGTAGTCGCGCTTCTCCGGCATTCCCGGGAACGACCCCTCACGCGCGTTGATGGTAAGAGTTATGCTTCCGGAAGTGCGTTTCTGGTAGAATCTTGTGTTGGTGAACAGTCCCGACTTGTATCCCTCAGTGTTGTTCTCGTCCTCATACAGCGTGGACGAACCGTCCGCTCCGGGCACGACTTTAAGTATTATGCGGTCCGGACGACTGTTAAGGTTCATCACGTTCTCGTAGTTCACGATTACGCTTCCGGCTTTATAGAAATACGGAATCTCGGTCTGTGTGTAGGAGTCGGTAAACTCCCTGTCGCCCTCAACCACCTTGTTGCGGCACACGTCGAACCATTTTCCTTCAGGAAGCCATATCTTCCGGTCGGTCTTCCCGTTTTTCCCGGCAGTCAGAACAGGCGCGACGAGAATGTCGTCACCGAACATGTACTCGTCCTCACAGCGGTATGCGTTGTTCTCCTCAGGATGGTCATAATACAGCGGACGGCATATCGACACACCGGTGTCGTAAGCCTGGCGCGCGGCAGTGTATATGTAAGGCATCAGCTCGTATCTCAGCTTGACCGTCTGGAGCAGATCCTTGAAGTTGGGATACTTCCATATGCGCATCTCTATCTTAGGGTCGTTCGTGGCGTGAGTCCTGAACAGCGGTGAGAACACGCCGTACTGCATCCACCTGAGATACAGCTCCGGATCGTTGTTGCCGTGCTGATGGCCGCCGAGGTCGTGTCCCCAGTAGCCGAAACATACGTTTGCCGCAGTCGCGGTGAAATACGGCTGGAAGGCGAGTGTGGGGAAAGTGGAGAACGAGTCGCCCGAGAATCCTATAGGATAACGGTGGCTTCCGAGTCCTCCCCAACGGTGGAATATGAGCGGACGGAGTTCGGGATGGGTTATCCTCATGTCGTTGTAGAACACGTGGTTGCACCAGAACGTCTCGCTGAGTCCTTCCATACGCGGGTTGGTTAGGTTCTGCTGCCAGTCCAGCCACCAGAAGTCCACCCCGTCCTTCTCCCTGTGGTGTATGATGTCCTTGAACATGTTCTTGTAGAAAAGAGGATTCTCCAGCTGCCATGGCACAACCTTTGCGGTCGCCGGATCCATGCCCATGTCCTTCGCGAGGAGGCTGAAGTTCTCCTCATCGCTGTCCACTCCGTCGGCAGGATGCAGGTTCATCGACACCTTCAGTCCCTGTCCGTGCATCCATCTGAGCAGTCCCTGCGGGTCGGGAATAAGCTCCTTGTTCCATGTCCAGCCCGTCCAGCCCTCCGTATGCCAGTCCATATCCAGAATCATAACATCTATAGGAATGTGGTTTTTCTTTATGTCTGTGACGATATCCACGAAGTCCTGTTGCGAGTAACGCTGATACTTGCTGTACCAGTATCCGAGAACGAAGAGCGGCGGCATAGGTTGTTTCCCGCCGATAAGGGTGTAGTCGTGCAACGCTTTCCTGTATTCATGCCCGTAACCGAGGAAATACCAGTCCACAGCCGTCTTGTCCACGAGGGGCGCAACCCACGGCATCCCGTTCACATTACCGTCGAACGCGAACGTGCGGCTGCCGTCGCCTCTGCGCGCGGAGTACGATTCATCGATGACAGACCATCCTGCGCGCGAGAGCAGACCGTTCTCGAGCTCGGACCGTTTTGAGTCTCCTATGCATCCGTCAAGTGTCCTCGTAGTGCCTTTAAGGTTGAGTGCGTCGTCCTTTCCGGGATACCACACCACCTTTCTGCCGTTCAGTTTGAACGTGATTGAGAGCGCGTCGGGGTTCTTGTCGGCAGCGTTTATCTCCGCGTTCTTGCGGTATCGCAATTCGAGAGCGTCCGTGCTGATGTACAGAAAGGTGTCGTCCTCACGCTTGCTATACGAAGGCACGGGCAGACGACGGTTGACAACAGCGAATGTGGCACGGTCTTCAAACTTCCGTTCCTTGCTGTACTGGATACGTATCATCTGCTGTGTGAGCACCGTGAAGCGCGCGCAGCCCGACTCTACCACAGCCTTCGGGTCAGCCTTAGGCTCATAGTTGTCCTGCGCTCCTGCCGCAATGGCAAGACAGACAAAATTCAGTAACAATAAAATCTTCTTCATATCTCCTTTATATATAATATAATGTATACTATAAAAAACACATTGTGAATTTTCAAGGCACAGATTTTATTCGCATCACTGACACCGTCTCGCGGCATGGTTTTCCGCTCCGGCATGCCTCAAATCATGACGGAGCGAAAACAGGATATTTATTTCACGAGTATCTTACGTACCGTTCCGTCGGTCATCCTCACCACATTCACGCCTTTCCGGAGTGTCTGCGACCTGACGCCAGAGAGCGTCCAGATGCTTTCCACCTCAGCTCCGGCAGTGTCCTTAACGCTGTCTATGGCGTCAGTGACGGGTTCGTTGACATATTCCTTGCCGTCGAAGAACACCACCTTGTGCGTCTTGTCGAGCACCGGATGAGCGTCCTCACCGAGAGTCTGGAAGAAAACGGCGTCATCACTCTGCCTTCCGTTGAGCAGATAGCACAGTTCTCCGTTCTCCAACTGAGTGGAAGTGACACCGCCGACCTGCTTTCCGTCGAGCTCGTAACAGTTGACGAACGCTGTCTTGTTGCCCCGTGCGAACGTGTTGGAAGCGTCAGGCGACTCAAGCACAATCTCACCGGCGTTGTAGCAGTTTTCCACTTTAGCCCTGTCGCCGAGCCATCCTGACAGTCCGGCACTCTCACGCTGAGCCGTTATGACACCCGTGTTGTAGCAGTCGGTGATGTATACGAGAGCCTTCTGTTGGTCGTTCACGCCAAGTATTCCGCCCGCGTTGGCACCGGTGACAGTGATGTCCGCCTCGTTGCCGCAGCCCGAAATCTCAAGAAGTCCCTTGTTTACGACGGTCCCGACAATGCCTGCCGCCCATGCCTTTGCATAGATATAGCACGACGCATCCATAACAACGTTTCTTATCTTTGCGCCTCCGTTCACGACACCGAAGAGTCCTTTGTTGCCCTCCAGACCATTCTCTACAGTAAGATTGAGTATGCGGTGACCGTTGCCTTCGAACACTCCGGCATAAGGATAATCAGATGTTCCGATGCCGGGATAAGCATAGATGCCGCTCATATCGATGTCCGCGCCGAGCGTGATAGCCACCGTGCGGCTCACATTTCCCTTAGCCATGCCGTCGGCGACAGCCATAAGCTGCTCTCCTGTTGTGATGAGGCGCGCACCGCAGTTGCGGCATACGCCGTCGTCATAGTCGTGCTCTGGCACTGTGACAGAAGTCCCGTCGTTTGTGAATGTGGCGTCCGCGCCTAAAGTCCTGTCGCAGTTGACGTCTCCAGCCACACTTACCGTCTTATGACCGGTGAACGGAAGCGGAACGTCATCCTCACCGAGAGTCTGCGTCCAAGGCGAGCCGCATGAGCTGAACGCATTGAGCAGATAGCACAGTTCACCCGAGGCGGCAGACTGTTCCTTGCCGAGCAGTGTGGCGTCGCCGCTCTCCAGGAACGGTGTCCAGTAATAACAGTTGTCATACTGCACCCCGTTGCGCGCGAAGACATCACAATTTCCCGTCGTGGAAAAGTTGAGATTGCTTACCACATAAACATTCTGAAGCAGTATCTCCTTCGCTCCGTGGGCATATCCTATGATGCCTGCGCTTCCGTCACTCTGCGGCGCGTCAATCTTTCCGGCATATCCGCAGTTGCGGAAAACGATATTGTCATGAGTGTTGGACGCCAGTCCTCCGTGTGTCGCGTCACCCGAATAAGATGATGTGATGTTGACCGTGCTCACGCAGTTCTCTATGAGCGAGGAGCCCCTTGAGGCACTCAGGATGCCACCGGCATAACGTGCCGTGGTGCTGACAGAGCCTGTTATAAGAAGGTTGCGTACTGCCGCACCGTTTATGAAACGGAACAGAGCCACGTTGTCCTTGTCCGTGTCGTAGGCTATTTTTATGCTGTGCTCCCTGCCGTCGAATGTTCCAGAGTACGGCACATTCTCCACCTCGCCTATCATAACACCCTTTGCCGTATAGCCGCTGAAGTCAATGTCCGCCGTGAGATATGCTCCGGCAGCGGCGTCCACCTTGTTAGCGTATGCCGCAAACCAATAGAGCTGCTGCGGTGTGGAGACGGCATACAGCCCGTCGGCATCCGCTTTCATGAAGTCAGTGTCGACCGATCCGCACACCGAGCATACGCCGTCCACAAAATCGTGAGGCTCGCGCACGGACACATTCTCGTTAGAGTAGCCATTCGCCTCGCCAGCCGGAGTGCCGTCGCAATTGAGGTTTCCCACGAGATAAACAGTGCCGTGCGTGCTGAAAGGCACCGGCTGGAGATCCTCGCCGAGCGTCTGATACCATATATTGTCGTTACCGTGGTTGTTCATGAGATATGCCGCGGCACCGCTTCTGAAATCCTCCCCGCTTATCTTGGTGCCCTGATAGCCGTATATGTCATACAGTCCTGACGACGTGCACGTGTTGCGGTAGAGCGACTTTGTGCCGTCCATGCCGGTGACGTTGCCCGAGTTGAAGCAGTTCTTTATGACCGATCCGCCGCCTACCCAGCCCGAAATGGCTGCGCTCTCACGTCCTCCGTCAATCTGTCCGGCATTATAACAGTTGGTGATATTGAAGTTACAGCTTCCCAGATAGCTCACTCCGATGATTCCGGCGGCATTGGCACCGCTGGCATATACAGCCGCCTCGTTGCCGCAGTTCTCTATCGTCACCGTGCCGCCGCCCACCGAGCCGCCTGCTATACCGGCACAAAAATCCTTGCCTGCGACCGAAGAAGAGGCGTCCACTATCACATTCTTTATATACGCACCGTTTGAAACCACACCGAAAAGCCCCACGTAGCTCTTTGCAGGAGAGTCGATTGTGAGGTTGCGCACATAGTTGCAGCCGCCGTCAAAGACACCGCTGAAAGGCACGTCGCCGCTTCCGATGGGTGAGAACCCGATGCCCGTCATGTCAACATCCCGGGTCATCACACCTTTGATATTGCCGTTGCCCTCAGCCACGAGACGCGAGAACTCCGCGAGATCGGCTCCGGAGGAAATCTGGTAAACACCGTCCTTGATGTCTATAGCCGACGCATGGGACGCACCGCCAAGCCACAGTGCCGTCAACGCAATGCAAACAGATAAATGTCTTATCATACGTTTCAGTTTTTAAATTTAGGTTTAAATGATATTGCAATCGTACCATGCAAAAATAGGAAAAAACCATACAATAATATAGTTACGGCTCATTTGTATAACGATTTTATCAGTTGTATAAACAAAGGACAACTGATAATCAACGACTTACAAAACCGGATGTAACGCTTTTGTATTACCGTTAAAAAGCCCGTATGACGCCTGTCAGAGCCACGTACGGGCTCCGACAATGTGTTTTTCACGCTTTCCGGCGGTGTCGCGGCGACCTTTCCGTCATCCCGCCGCCGACATTCAGATTGCCATGATTGCCGGTTCGAACTTGCTGTTGTCGAGCAACGAGCGGTTTTTCACGCGCGTCTTGTATGTGTTCACCGTATGCACCGAATAGTTGAGGAAGTTGGCTATGCGCTCGCTGTCGCTTATTCCGAGACGTATGAGAGCGAATATGCGCATCTCCGAAGTGAGCGAGTTCTTGCGCGGCACGGTGCGGTATTTCTCCTCGAAGAGCATGTTGTACTTCTCTATGAAGTCGGGGAAGAGCTTCAGGAACGCCGCGTCGAACGCCGCATACATGCTGTCGCGCTCAGCATCAAGCACCGTACTGCCGATGATGTCGCGCAGTCCGCCATACTGATGTGCCGCTATGCGGTGGTCGAGCGTGGTGAAAAGCTTCTGCAGTCTCTGCAAAAGCTCGGAATTGGCACAGAAAGACGAGCCTATGTACTCGTTCTTTATCTTGTTTGCCTCGGTGAGCTGGCGGTTCACCTCCCGCAGTTGTGCCAGGTTGTCGCTTATGGTGTTGCGTGCCTGAAGAATCTTGGCGTTCTTGCGTCTGACAGACCACACCGCCGCCAGCGACACGGCGAGCAGCACCACGAAAAGCCCCGCGGCGAGCATAAAACTGTTGCGCTGGCTGCGCACAGCCTCATAGCGGTCCTGCTCTATGAGCGGAAGGATGGCGCCGAGGTCTATCTTGCGCTGGCGAGAGTCGTAGAAAGTGATGTCATCCAATGCGAGATGTATGTAGCGGCTCGCGCGGTCGTAGTCGTCCTTATAGATGAGACTGGCGAGCTGGTAGAGCGCCGTTATCTCACGGGTGCACGAGATGTTGTCGCAGATAGCCGACTTCGCGAAGTACACCTTTGTGCTGTCCGTCTGCCCTGTCCCGCTGAACGCCCACGCCACTACGGCATAGGTCATAGCCTTACTGTGGATGTCCGCATCGCCGTATTTCTGGAATTCGCGGAACGCATCGACGCATCCGGCAAACTGTCTGGTGCGCATACGCTGCGTGCAGAGGTTCATCCAGTAGTCGGCGGTGTTTTTCGGAGTGAGCATCACCATCGTGTCGACATACGCGATGCTCTTCTGCCTGTACTTGTCGCAGTATGACGTGCCTGCGGCATAGTTGGCATACTCCTGCCACATCTTGGCGTACAGCCCGTAATACTGTCTCTTCAGCCTCGCGTCAAGCCGCTCCTGGCTCACCGCCCCGAGCGTGTGCTGCGCCTCATTCATGATGCCTGCCGATATCTGACAGAAAGCGAGGGCAAACCGCGCCTCCGCCTCAATGCCGTAACTGCCTGTCTTTCCAGCCGTGTCCATGCACCGCCCGGCGTATATCATAGCCGAGTCATTGCGGTAGGACTTGTATTCCTCGAACAGACGGTATAAAATCTTGTATTGTCCGAGAGGGTCGGACACGGAGTCGAGCGAGCGGCGCAGACGTGCTATGCGCTGCTTTTTGGCATTCTCATACTTGTCTTTGCTCTCCAGACTCTTGTCCAACTGCCGCAGCCAGTACTCCACATTGTCGGAAGCACTTGCGTAAAAAGAAGGAAGAACTATTGTCAGTAGTATAATTGTCAGGGCTCTCATAGTGTGTCATTGTTTTTGTCCGCCCAACACCGTATATGCCTGATGCCGGTCTGTCAAGACTCCATCATGCCACGCCGACCGGCTTTCACACGCCTCGTCCACAGCATGCGTCACGCCGCAACGGCACTTCCTGCGGCATGTCAGGACTGCTACCACGGCAGACCACAGGCATCGTATGTCCGTGACAGTGCATGCGGAAGGAAACAAAAACCTCCGTCTGTATTACGGACACGGATTGGATTATACAAAGATACATATTTTTTGAAAATACATACCGCACGATTATATTTTTTTTAAAGACTTTATCACATTCGCGGGATGGCTTTACTCAATAATCCGATACATTACGGATACTGTCAGGAGCACATCATACATTTATTATATATTAAGTTAATGCCGTCATGATTTTAACATTCCGGTTTTCTCACATCCGTGTGACAATGACACAGGAAAGACACCGTAGGAAAGCCTCAACATGCGGTAAAGTAAGCCGCGAGCAGCCTGATAAAGGTGGAGAAAGAGGGGTATAGCGAACAAAAAGCGCTTTTTTCTGCCATCAGAGAGGCTTTCCCACTGTGCGGAAAAGGCTCTTCGGGAGCACGGAAAAGCCTCTTTCGCGATGCCAAAGAGCCTGTTCCGCAAAGCGGCAAAGCACGTTCCGCGCGTCAGCAGAGCACAACCGGCTGGACATCAACGTCTTGCATAAAAGCCGCAAAAGCCGTCCACAGCCTGAGAAAAAACATTTTCCGGCGTGCAGTCATGGTTATGACGGCGTATGGCACAGCCGTTGCGCGACTATAGTTGAGAATAAGCAATTATACGGAAGCCATAATCATATTGCATGACTATTATAAAGTATGTGGCGTGCATAACAAACCGCATCTCACGGAAGGTGCGGCACGGCATATGAAAAAACGAGAGACGAGACACCGGCAAGGCGCATGAGGCGCGGTGCAGGCAGACAGGCAGGGAGTGATGAAGGACTTTGCCACGAGACAAAACAAGGAACGCCGCGTCCGGACAGACTACTCCCGAGGACACATCTCAGAAACTGCCGTCCGTACCCGAAGGCGGAGGTATGACCGAAGGCGAGGGTGCCGGAGGCAGGTCGGGCATGATGGTGGGGTTGCGCGGCGGCTGTTTGCCGAAGACAGCCCTGTCCAGCACATCCTTCACAAGCCATCCCACGGGCAGCCTCACCACCACTCCGCGCCCGAAGTTTATAGCAGGCGTGACAATGGGGACGGTGGTCCAGCGGCGCAGATAGGGGTCGTACACACGCTCCACGCCAAGGTCTATGCCAAGCGTCTCGCCCATATAGCTGACATATCCTCCGTATGCCGAGCTGCCTATATAAGGCATTGCAGCCATGGAGACGAACGGTGAGCTGTTGTAGAATCTGCCGAAGACGGTGAGCGAGAGATGCTCGTTGAAGGAGTAGGTGGCAGATGCGCTGACGCCATAGACGGTCTGCAGCCCACGGGTGAGCAGGTAGCGGTCGGCTGTGACGCCTGCCGTGAGCATGAGGTTGCCCACAGTGTGCACCGCCTGCAAGGATGCTTTCTGCCGCGAGAGCAGTCCGGGCATCGTGACGCGGCTGCCGCTTCCCGCGAGCGCACCGCCCTTCCAGCGCATCAGGTCGCCGCCGGAAGAGTAGTCGTAGAAGAAAATGTCGCGTGAGAAATCCGCGCCCGTGCGCGGCAGGGCGGAAGGATAACCGTCCGCAGAAATGCCGGAGGCGACGCGACGCATGAGTGTGTCGGCTATGGCGTCGGGCTGGCGTCGGACCTCGCCGGGAAGCGTGGTGAAGGGCTTGCGCGACACAGAAGTGCCGCCGGAATAAGGCTCAGAGCCAGGCGACAAATCCCTGATGCCGGGTACGACATCCGGTTTCCTCACCGGCTCCTGTGCCCGCGCGGCATCCACAACCATGCATACCGCAGCGGCAAACAATATGTTTCTGAGCCACGTCATAAGCAGTCGGCGACATGTCTATCTCATCATCCACACGCCCTTATGCTCCACCATAGGCACGACAATCTCTTCCTTGGTGCTGTCACCGTAGCACAACAGGAGGTAGGCACTGCCCACATGACGCGCCGTATCGGCTGACGCGCGCAACAGGCGCACTGAGGCTATGCCCCCGCGTTCCTCGCGCTGCTGCGCCGCGAACATCTTGGCGTTGGCTATGAGTTGCTCGCGATAGGAGCCGGGGATGCTGTCGGGACGGTAGAAGCCGTCGACATAGGCATCGTATTTCCCCTCCGCGAGCCAGTCGTAATAGAGTTTTGCCGCATTGCCTGCAATCTCCCCGGCATGCGGCTCATGAGCCGAGCATCCGCACAACACGGCTGCCGCCATTGCCGCGAATATAAAAAAACCGCGCATACTGACCATTTGTTTTACAGCGTTATACCTTGACAACCGTCACTTCTGCCTTATGAAAACGTTTATCGGACAACCGTGCATAGGCCAGTTCTCGCGTATCTTGTTCTCGAGGAAGCGGCGGTAAGGCTCCTTGACATACTGCGGCAGGTTGGCGTAGAACACAAACGAGGGTATCTGGGTGTTGGGCAGCTGCGTGCAGTATTTTATCTTTATGTACTTGCCCTTTACCGATGGCGGCGGATAAGCCTCGATGAGAGGCAGCATCACCTCGTTGAGCTTTGCCGTGCCCACCTTCGACTTGCGGTTGAGATAGACGTTCTTAGCCATCTCAAGCACCTTGAATATGCGCTGCTTGGTGAGTGCCGAGGCGAAAATGATGGGGAAATCGACAAACGGAGCCATGCGTTCGCGTATGGCGTTCTCGAATGTCTTTATGACCACCTGGTCTTTGTTCTCCACCAGGTCCCACTTGTTGACCACGACGACAAGCGACTTGTTGTTGCGCTGGATGAGCTGGAAGATGTTCATGTCCTGCGACTCTATGCCACGGGTGGCGTCGATCATGAGTATGCATACGTCCGAATACTCTATCGCGCGTATGGAACGCATCACCGAATAGAACTCAAGGTCCTCGGTCACCTTGTTCTTGCGGCGTATTCCGGCAGTGTCGACAAGGTAGAAGTCGAAGCCGAACTTGTCGTAGCGCGTGTATATGCTGTCGCGCGTGGTGCCCGCTATCTCGGTGACGATGTTGCGGTCCTCGCCTATGAAGGCGTTTATCAGACTGCTCTTTCCGGCGTTCGGACGCCCCACGACAGCGAAGCGCGGGATGCCGTCCTCGAGAATCTCCGACTTGTCGGACGGCAGCTTTGAGAGCACGAGGTCGAGCAGGTCGCCCGTTCCGCTGCCCGTAGCTGAGCTGATGCACTGCGGGTCGCCCAGTCCGAGCGAGTAGAACTCGGCGGCGTCGTATATCTGGCTGTTGTTGTCGGTCTTGTTAGCCACGAGTATGACAGGGCGTTTCGTGCGTCGCAGGATGGATGCCACGTCCTCGTCCCAGTCGGTGAGTCCGGTAGTCACGTCGACGAGGAAAAGTATGAGGTCGGCTTCCTCCGTCGCCACAAGCACCTGCCGGCGGATGGCGTCCTCGAAGATGTCGTCCGAGTTGACCACCCATCCTCCGGTGTCGACGACCGAGAACTCACGTCCGTTCCAGTCGCACTTGCCATACTGTCGGTCGCGCGTTGTGCCGGCAGTATCGCTCACTATGGCGCTGCGCGTCTTGGTAAGTCTGTTGAAAAGCGTCGATTTGCCTACATTGGGGCGTCCGACTATTGCTACTAAATTTGCCATATATCTGGTGTTTTTAATTTCAATGATAATATAAACGAGCGAGAATAATGCCTGTCTTCAGTTCTCGGAGTGCAGCCTATATTATACAATCATAATGTAATGTCGGGCAATGGCGCATACATCATACTTGTCTCAGTGCCGCATCCTCCGCACAACCGGCATGCCTTATCCCGGATTATAGCCGAAGTTATCAAGCTCGCGCTTTGAGTTGCGCCAGTCTTTGTCAACCTTGACGAATATCTCCAGCCACACATTCTTGCCGAAGAACTTCTCCAAAGCCTTGCGGCTCTCGGTGCTGACCTTCTTCAGCGCGACTCCCTGATGGCCTATGATGATGCCTTTCTGCGACTCGCGCTCTACATATATCACGGCTCCTATGCGTATGAGGCTGTCGGTCTCCTTGAACGACTCCACCCTCACCTCGACAGAATAGGGAATCTCCTTTGAATAGTAAAGCAGTATTTTCTCGCGCACTATCTCACTCACGAAGAAGCGTGCGGGCTTGTCCGTGAGCTGGTCCTTGTCGAAATAAGGCGGCGAGGCGGGCAGAAGTTCCTTGACACGCTTCATGAGCATGTCGATGCCGAACTTGTTCTTAGCCGATATGGGCAGTATCTCGGCGGACGGCAGCAGACCGTGCCACTTCTCCACAAGGGTCACGAGGCTCTTGTTGTCGGTCTGGTCTATCTTGTTGATGAGCAGCAGCACGGGTATGGTCATCTTGGCAACCTTCTCGAGAAAGTCGCTGTTCTTCTCCGGATTCTCCACCACATCGGTGACATAGAGCAGCACGTCGGCGTCCTGAAGAGCCGACTCCGAGAAAGCGAGCATCGACTCCTGAAGCTTGTAGTTGGGCTTCAGCACGCCCGGAGTGTCTGAGAACACTATCTGCGCATCGTCGGTGTTGACGATGCCCATGATGCGGTGGCGCGTGGTCTGCGCCTTGAATGTGGCGATGGAAATGCGCTCGCCGACAAGCTGATTCATCAGAGTGGACTTGCCGACGTTTGGATTTCCCACAATATTTACAAAACCTGCTTTGTGCATAAAATATATTTATGAGGAACAGGATAATGCAGACGGGCGGAAATAAAACTTGTTTTCTGCCTCCCGCGTGCTGTTTATCCGGGGACAAAGATACGTAAAAAATTCCGCACGGACAACATTACCAGTAAAGAATAAACGTAAAACGGAACGTACAATAAACTATGCGCGGGCACGTTAATTACATATAACAAGTAAACGATATGCACTATGAGAAAACTATGTTTCATGCTTTTCGCAGTAGCCGTGATGCTGTGCTCGTGCAGCAGCGAGCCGCATCCTGCCGACCCGGAGGCGTACAAGGCACTGCAGGAACTGAAGGAGAAATATCTCGGACTGATGTACGGCGAGTGGCGGAACGAGATGCCTTACGACGACGAAGGCTCGAAGTGGCAGGTCAGCCTGAGGCTTGACGAAGACAACTCGTACGTACTCACCTACTCTATCGTCACTTACGGCAGTGACGGAGAACAGACTGTCGCCCGCAAGGACGTCAACAAGGGGACATGGTATCTGAGCGTGGTGCGCGACGACAACGACGGACTGCGTGAGGTGCTTGTGCTCAACGAGCTTCAGGAGAACGGCACCGTGAGAATGCTTGTGGACTTCAGAGACGTTGACAACGACGTGCTTCACATAGACCTGTATCCTTTCAGCGAGCTAAGAAGAGCTGAATGACGGCTCAAAAAAGTCAATATTCGGCATAAAAAATGTATTTTTCACAATTTTGTATTATATTTGCAACTGAATCAATATAATATAAATAATGACTCACAATTTATTGAAAGGTAAGCGCGGCATCATTTTCGGCGCGCTTAACGAAGACTCCATAGCATGGAAAGTGGCTGTGAAAGCCGTTGAAGAAGGAGCCGCCATCACCCTGAGCAACACTCCGATGGCAATCCGCATGGGTACGCTCGACGAACTGAGCAAGAAACTCAACGCGCCCGTAGTGGCAGCAGACGCCACCAGCGTTGAGGATTTGGAAAAGGTATTCACCGAATCGGTGAGACTCCTCGGAGGCAAGATAGACTTTGTGCTGCACTCCATCGGAATGAGCCCCAACGTGCGCAAACGCCGCACATATGACGACCTGGACTACGGTTATCTGCAGAAGACGCTCGACATATCGGCAATATCGTTCCACAAAATGCTTCAGGTTGCGAAGAAACAGGACGCCATAGCCGAATACGGATCGGTGGTGGCACTTACCTATGTAGCATCGCAGCGCACATTCTTCGGATATAACGACATGGCGGACGCGAAGAGCATGCTCGAGAGCATAGCACGCAGCTTCGGCTACATCTACGGCCGTGAGAAGAACGTACGCATCAACACCATATCCCAGTCGCCCACTCCCACGACAGCGGGAAAAGGCATCAAGGATATGGACAACCTCATGGACTTCTCCGACAAGATGTCTCCTCTGGGCAACGCATCGGCAGAAGAGTGCGCGGACTACTGTGTGATGATGTTCTCCGACTTCACCCGCAAGGTGACAATGCAGAATCTCTTCCACGACGGAGGGTTCTCCTCGATGGGCATGAGCCTTAGAGCCATGAACCAGTATGCGAAGGACATGGAACCGTATGAGGACGAGAATGGAAAGATAGTCTACGGATAAACGGCAGCGGAAACGCTGTATGGCAACAGACAAAAACGGCACCACGCATTATCGTGGTGCCGTTTTGTCTTTTCATATAAATATCCGTACACATGGAAAAGTGCGCATGCGCGTCCGGCGCAAGATGGGTTTCCATATACTGACGGTACTCCTACCGGGCGACATACTTGCGTCCTCCCTGAATAACAACGCCTTTATAACCGTCACCGACACGCTGTCCGCACAGATTGTAGCGTGAGTCTATGCCGTCGTGAAAATCTGTAACGACTTCGGAAAGGTCCGTGCTTCCGGGCAGCGAATAGGTGTATACCTCATAAAAACCGCCCACCTTGGTGCCTGACGGCGACGACATCGTGACACTCACCTTGTCCTTACCGGCAGTAATGTCGCGAGGAATGCTGTACGTACGGAAGAAATAACGCCCCGGAGAATTGTGCAACAGCCGCTCGTCAGCAATCTTTTCGCCGTCCACGATGATGTCGAACGTACGGACATCCCATTCGTCTCCCCAATAAAGGAACATTATGCTATTGTCGCGGTCGGGACTTACAGCCATGTCGAAACTGATGCCGTCCATTCCCTTTCCGTCGACCCACGTGCGTCCGCGAGCCTCACCCGTCTCGCCGTTGCTCTTATAATTGTGTCTGGCTTTCTCGTCGCCCACCGGCAGGAAGAAGTCCTCCACATGTCCGCCGACAGCCATCTCGCTTGTACGGACGGTGCGCACGCCATACAGTCCGCCCACAATGTTGCCGGGCAACGACTGCATCCTGAACGTCACACGCCTCTTTCCCTTGGTGAGATTGAACGGAATGGGGTGATGCATCTCATAATACCGGTTAGGCATGAAGTTGTCCACATGGTCGTAAGAGAACTTCTCGCCGTCGGCGTAAATGTCAAACTCACGGTTTCCTCCGTCGCTTCCCCAGTGCCTGAGCACCAGTTCGCAGGGATGGTCCGGGTCGACCTCCATCGTATAGGATATCCATCCGTCAAGCGCGTCGCGCCATCCCAGACCGCTGTCACTGCGCATGCCCTCGCCCTGCATGTCGTGGGCACGCTCCGACTCCTCGTCGCACACCACCACCTTGTCGATATATACCTGCTCGTCGGCTATAGTCTCAGTGGCTGACGGAATCCATACCTTCATCTCGCCATTGCCACGATAGGAGCGCGCGAAATAAGGAATGAGCTTTACAGTAGCATCCTCCACAGCGGCACCCTCACCGTCTGCGACCACCTTTTTGCCATTACAGCTTATCATGCGGAAGTCGGCGAACAGGCTCTGCGACGGAGTCTCCACCGTGAAAGAGGCTCCTTCGGGCACTGCCAGATTATTAACGGCACCTCCGTTATCGGCGAACTCCGCGCAATAGACAAGCGGTCCGCGCTCCACAGCAAGCAATCCGGCATTGGTCTCGATGTTATCATGCGACCTCACCTGATGCACGTCCATCGGAAAACCGACCACAATCTTGTCTCCGGCTTTCCATCCGCGGCTTATGACAGCATATCCGTCCTCCACAGCATAGTCGAGAGTCTCGCCGTTGACCGTTATCGACGGTTTGGCTGACGGTGCTTCCAGATATTGATAAAGGTCTGAGTCCACCGGTCTGCCGACAGCCCATCCCGGTATGCGAATCTTCATTTCGAACTGCGGTGCGGTTATTCTGTCCACCGTGAATTCCACACGTCCCTCCCACGGATAGTCTGTGTTCTGGGTCAGAACCACGTCGCCGTCCTCCAGAGATATCTCACTTTCCGAACCGACAAACAGATTCACATAGAGAGTGTTTCCACGTGTGGCGTACACATATCCTGGCATCGAGGGGATGAGACGCGAGAGGTTAGTTGGGCAGCAAGACGTTCCGAACCACTCGCTGCGCTCCTGTCCGCGGCTGCTTGTCTCCAGACGGTTGGGATAGAAGAAATGATCGCCCTCGATGGAAATGCCGTCCAACACATTATTATATATAAGACGCTCCACGAAATCGAAATATCTGGCATCGCCATACATGCGGAACATACGCAGTCCGAACATGCATCCGGCAACTGAAGCGCATGTCTCGCAATAGGCAGTGGCATTAGGCAGCTCATAGTTCTCGCCGAAAGCCTCGTTCTCATCACGCGCTCCCAGTCCGCCGGTGATGTACAGTTTCTTGCTGACAATGTTCTCATAGATGGCGTCCACAGCCTTACGGTAGTCCTCATCTCCCGCATACCGCGCCCAATCTGCCATGCCCGAATAAAAATACATAGCCCTTACGGCATGCCCGACAGCCTCACGCTGCTCCACCGCAGGCAGATGGTTCTGCCAGTATTTGCCGTTAACACGCAGGTCTGAAGAGCCGGGGTCAAACGTGCGCGAGCCTCTGCAGTCGAGGAAGAACTTGCATTCATCAAGATACTTCCGGTCTCCCGTCACCTCGTAAAGACGCACGAGAGCCATCTCGATAACGGCATGTCCGGGAGCTTCCTTTATACCGTTTTCATTGAACACCTCACATATGAGGTCCGCGCTGCGTATAGCCGCATTGAGCAGTTTGTCCTTTCCCGTCGCCTGATAGTATGCCACGCCAGCCTCGATAAGCTCTCCCATATCGAATGTCTCATGGCTAAGGTTCCAGTCGTTCTTCCATTTCTCACCGCCCATCCATTCATGGAGAGGATTGCCTATGGTCCAGTTTGTGAAAAGATAGCCGTCGGGTTCCTGTGCCGAACAGATGACATCAATCACTCCGTCGACATATTTCTCGAGCTCCTCGTCACGTTCCACGTTAAGCAGATAGGACGCTCCCTCTATCACCTTATATACTTCGGCATCGTCATAAGTAGTGCCCGACTGATAAGAAACATCTCCCTTTCTAACCTCTCCGGAAAGAATCTTCCCCGCAAGGCGGAAGTTCTCTATCTGTCCGGCATCGGTGCACTTCTGAAAAGCATAACGTATGGTGCGCTTTCTGAGCACGTCCAGACGCTGGCGCCAGAACTTGTCGTTGACATGCACCTTGGTAAACGAAACCGGTTTTATGTCTTCCGCTGCACTCATACAAGCACATGCAGTCATAAAACACACAATAATAAACAACCGACGCATTCCAATCATACTGTCCTTTTTATTTTTCAAACTGACGTAATTATAAAAAACCATATATACTTATTCTGTTATAAACATCCTGTATCACTCACATTATCACTTTCCTGCCGTCTTCCTTTATATAAATTCCGCGCTGCGGGGAGGACACTCTCTGTCCTGAGACATTGTAATAGACACTGTCCCCGCCATCATCCGACGTAATGCCTCTTATATCATCAAGCACGTCACAGGACACCTCAAGCACCGTATAGCTCCTCGCTTCAAGCGTCATCCGCATGCCATCCGGCTTACTTTCGCGCGGGACAATCTTCTCCAGCTCGTGCGGAGTGTTCGTGTCTGTAAGGTCTCCGTAAAGAGACAGTCTCCTGATATTGACTGTCTTGCCGGCGTTCCGCATGTCTATCTCGACCGGTATGTCGGCAGAAGAAGTGTTCACAATGTGCATTACTACGGTGCGACCGTCCTCACTGCGTGTCGCTGTCATATTGATGTTGCGGTTCCTGCACGCGCTCCTTATAAGAAGCGGCTGGTGATGTGAGGCAGCCATCTGCTGCGCGTAATACGGAGGCTGGCACCATGACATGTGGCTGTTGAAGAATATCTGTCCCTGATCCCATCCGTTGTCGTTCTGCAGATAAGGCTGCAAAGCGTTGGCGGGACTGTCGAGCTGCACGAATCCGTCCATTCTTCTGACGGCGTTGAGAACAATGGCATGGCTTAGCGCACGGTGCATATTGTGAGTATTGCCGTTCTCTTCAAGTATGGCACATTTCATTGTTGTCTGCGGATTCCAGCCGAGGAACATACTCCGCATGGTCTTCAGCTCGGTCTCGACCGCACGCGCCTGGTCTGTCTCATCTGTCCATGGATGGTAGTCCCACAACGCCGCCTTACCGTCAAGAGCCCTGAACACATATTCCATAAGCTCCGGTTTGTCCTGCCTCCACCACGCCGCGTTTATGAACTGAAGCTCCGGATAAAGAGGACGTATGGCATTGTAGAAGGCGAGAAACCTCTCCACGTAATGCTCATATGCGGCAAACGACTCGTCACCGATGTTCTCCTCGTTTCCTATCTCGATATATTTCACACCGTAAGGTTTGAGCTCCTCCAGCAAGGCGAGGACATCCTGAGGGTTGTCTTCGATGTTTATGCTGAACGTGGGTTCCGTTCCTATCTTACGCGCAAAGTCCACAAACTCGATTATTCCGAATCCGTTCGTACTGTAGCGATACCAGTGTCCCTTGTATGGAGGACGTTTGTCGCGCGGTCCCATCATGTTTTTCACTCTGTATTCCGGAGCGTTTATCATTGTACCTCCGTATCTAAGGAAAGTAAGCCGCTCGTTAATGAAGTCCTGAGTAAGGTCAGCCCTGTAAGGATAACTTTCAGTATGGAGCACCGCCATGTCCACCCACATGGAGCCTTCCCCGCCAAGTGCCACGACGAAACGTGCGTTGTTGTCGGTCGCATCAGGTGTCATCCCGAAATCGAACCGTTTCCACTCCGTGCCGAGTCCGCTTATCTCATTACGGCAATATTCCACTCTTCCGTCCGCACTCTGCAATGCCACGTAAGCCGTCTCCGCATCACCTTTCAGATATACGTATCCTGACATACGCTCTCCGGCAGTTATTCCGATGCCCCACTTGTTCAGTCCGAAATTGCATATGCCGTCATCCTCGGAGCCGCTGACCTTCTGTGAGTACGTGCCGTTGAACGCCTGAGTGCCGTCGTGAGTGTAAACGCCGTCACCGACTGGCATCCACATGCCGCTGACACCAGTCGGAACGCTTCTCAGAGCGACCGTCTCACCATTGAGACTGATATTGCGGAAGCTCGCCGGACCGTCGAAAGTACGCAGTCCAACCTTGCCTTTCATCAGCGGACTGTGCTCATCCACATACTCATATACGTTCTTACCGTTGAGCCAAACGGAAAATGTGTTTCCTGAGAAATCGACCCGCAGCCTGTTCCAGTCAGAAGAATCGAACGACAGCTGTACGTTTTCTATCGGCTGCCAGTCATGGTCGTGCTTTCCGATAACAAGCGTGTGGTCGTCCGCATCAAGACTTATCTCATATCCTCTGAAAGCGTCCGCACCGTCGTCCGCATCCGATACGTCTATTATAAAACCCGAAATGGAACGCTCACCGTCCATCCTCACGTCAGCCTCAACCGACCCTTCCTGCATGTCGCGGCTCTGATATACCGCCTTGGCAAATGCTGAAGTATATGTCTTCATGACGTTATCCTCAACCGTCCAGCAATCATCATAACGTCTGAAATTCTCGACATCGTCAGCCATCGCCCTGAATTCTATCTTACTGCCGTCTACCTGCAGATTCCTGAAACTTGCCGAACCGCCATAGCTTCTCAACCCCACATATCCGCCTTCCAATGGATTTGACGTGTCCTCATAATCGTATATCTTGTCGCCGTTAAGGAAAACCGAGAGCCTGCCTCCGTCAAAATCCACACGCAACCTGTTCCATTCCTCTGGACTGACAGTCAGAGGCACCTCCGCCACAGGCTGCCAGTTGTTCTCATGCTTGCCCACAACGAGCCTGCGCTCCGCAGCATTCACGCTCACCTCATAGCCGTTGAAAGCGTCGGCTCCGTCCGCAGCACCGCTCACGTTGACGATGAAGCCCGCGATGGCAGACGCTCCGTCAACGCGCATATCCACCTCCGCCGAGGCGTCATTCAGACTGCGCTCCTGCCAGACAATCTTCCCGAAACCGTCCGTGTCAAGCCTCAGCACACCGTCATCCACAAACCACGGGTTGTCGTAAGACGCAAAACCGCTTACCGAAGAGAACGCGGGCTCCTCAAAACTCTCACCGAATATGCGCTGGTCATACAGTCCGCCGTATATCTCATGATTCACATCCTCGGCTCCGGCACCGTATATCAGTTCGGGAACAGAGCCTTCAATACGGGACGCGTCCACCGTGATGACGGTCTGTGCAGGCAACTTCAAAGTGGCTGTAAACGCCAACAAAGCAACAATAATATTCTTCATAAAGCTGTCCGGTTTTTGATTTTGTTATGAAAGTAACGGTTAATAATAACTCCGATCGCACCACAAATATAGCGGAAATATTCCATACTGATACGAACTGGTATGGTTTTTAATTTTTTATAACATTCTTATTATCAACCGGAATTATAATTACAATGTCTTATTTAAGCAAATTAAACAATGTGAATAAGTCCGCTTTACAGAATATTATACGTATATTTGCAAACGACAAGATATGTGTATCACATATAATAAAGAAAGAATGATACAGAACGAATCCAAATACAAGCTGGTGGTAAACCATGTGATAGACGGCATAAACAGCGGTGAGATAAAAAAAGGCGACCGTCTGCCGTCAATCAACGAGTACCGCCACATGTTCAATCTGTCACGCGACACGGTGTTCGCAGGCATAAAAGAGCTCAAGGCACACGGCATAATATCGTCCGCACCGGGCGTAGGCTACTTCGTGAGCAACGTGCGTCTGAACCTCAGACAGAACATTTTTCTGCTCTTCAATGAGATGAACTCATTCAAGCAGGAGCTGTACAACGCCTTCATGTCGGGTCTCGACAAAGACGACAAGGTGGACCTGCAGTTCCACAACTACAACAGGCGCGTGTTCGAGACACTTCTCCGCGAGGCAAACGGGAAATACACCACATACGTGCTCATGCCAGGCAAGTTTCAGGGACTGGCTCCGCTGCTCGACAGCCTCAACGGCAGAGTGTTCCTGCTCGACCATTATCACAATGAGCTTCGGGGACGCTACTCCGGTGTAGGACAGAACTTTGAGGACGACACATACAACGCCCTTGTCTCGGAACTGCCTCGCCTGCGCAGATACAAACGCATATGCATGATACAGAGCGAGGCTAAAGAACCATACGAACGGTTCACCGGACTTCAGCGATTCGCACGCGAGAACGGTTTTGAATGCAAATACATGAACGGATTCAACGGCAAGCACATCACCATGGCAGACCTGTTCATAATAGCAAACGACACCGACCTTGTCAAAGTACTGAAACAGGCGGCGCGGCAGAACATGGAGCCGGGACGCGAATTCGGCATCATATCCTACAACGACACCACGCTCAAGGAGATTCTTGCCGGCGGCATAGCGACACTGTCGACAGACTTCAGGAAAATGGGAAAGACAATGGCGTCGCTTCTCAAACGCAAGGAGATAGTGAACATAGACAACGACTGGAACCTGACAATACGCAAATCGCTGTGACAGAGGCATGAGAACATCTCTCAACGACTGTTGTCCTACACTGCCGTCCGCATCATTCTCCGCCGTGAGAGACACCAATCCGTGTAGGGAAAGCATCAGTCCGGACACAAAGAAAAAACGTGTGCACGGTATCACACCATACACACGTTCATAAAGTGTTTAATCTATGATTCACTAAAATTATCTTGCCTCAGCGACCTTGTCGCCGTCGTAAGCCCACTTATAGAATGACGCTCCGTGAACGAAACCGGCTCCGAACGCCGTGAATATCACATTGTCGCCTTTCTTGAGCTGCTTCTCGAAATCCCACAGAGCAAGCGGAATGGTGGCTGCACTCGTATTGCCGTAGTGCTGAATGTTCACCATCACCTTCTCCATAGGTATTCCCACACGTTTGGTCACAGCCTCGATGATGCGCATGTTCGCCTCATGAGGGATGACCCATTTCACGTCGTCGGCAGTCAGGTTGTTGTTCTCCATCACTTTGAGCACGTCGTCGCCCATGTTGGTCACGGCATAGCGGAACACCGTGCGACCCTCCTGATACAGGTAGTGCAGACGATGGTTCACAGTGAAATGAGAAGCGGGACAAACCGAGCCTCCGGCTTTCATGTGAAGGAACGGCAGTCCGAGCCCGTCGGTACGGAAGAAAGTGTTCTGCACACCTACGTTCTCCTCCTCCGTCGCCTCAACGAGTACGGCACCCGCACCGTCTCCGAAGAGCACACAGGTGGTGCGGTCGCGATAGTCGACGAGCGACGACATCTTGTCCGCTCCGATGACAATCACTTTCCTGTAGCGTCCGCACTGAATCATCGATGCCGCCTGGTCGAGTCCGTAAAGGAACCCGCAGCACGCAGCCTCGAGGTCGAACGCGAATGCGTTCTTCAGTCCCAGCTTACCCAGAACGATAGATGCCGTTGACGGGAACTTATAGTCAGGCGTTGTGGTGCACACAATGATGGCATCGATGCTGTCCGGATCTGTCCCGGTCTTTTTGAGCAGCTGCTTGGCAGCCTTGCGCGCCAGATAGCTTGTTCCCAGTCCTTCCTCCGTGAGGATGTGACGTTCCTTTATACCGACGCGAGTCATTATCCACTCGTCGCTCGTGTCAACCATGCGCGAAAGTTCCTCGTTGTTGAGGACATAATCGGGCACGTATCCTCCGATGCCGGTGATTATCGCGTTGATCTTTCCCATCTATTATTCAGCAACTTCCTTTACGATAGCCACCTTGCCTCTGTAATATCCGCAAGTCGGGCATACTGTATGATAAACATAATAAGCACCGCAGTTTGGGCATACTGCCAGTGTCGGTGCCACTGCCTTATCATGGGTTCTTCTTTTAAGTGTACGAGTCTTTGACTGTCTTCTTTTAGGATGTGCCATTTTCTTTTAATCTTTAATTATTGTTTTTAATTTTTCCAGTTCACTCCAGCGCGGATCCACCGCCTTGACGCCGTCCTCCTCGCTGCTTCGGGCAGCCGAGTGCTCTTCGAGAGCCTTTATCATGACAGGATTGCATTTGCCAGGTGCATGCACGTGTCTGACGGGAACGGCAAGAGCAATGAATTCGTATATGAGCCACGCCACGTCGAGAACGCCTTCGTTCTCATCCACTATGACGAGGTTTTCGTCTTCCGAACATTCCTCACCAAACTTAGCCACGATGTGTCTTTGCGCCTCAACAGGCTGTTCCATATCATCAAGGCACAGGTCGCATGCTACTGTAACCGTGCCTGAAATGGAGAAGTCCAGCTCGTAATGAACGGACGAGCGACGCACGTCAAGACGCACATGCACATTGCCTCCACCTACTTCCGAACCGCCAACGGCACTGAAGTAAGCATCGCCGAGGTCATACTGAAACGTCGTGACACCGGTCTCCAACCCTTTCAAATCTATTTTAAAAGACTCCAAGCTGAACATCGGGCTATAAGGATAGTCTGTGCAGACATTGCCGGAACCGTGAAACAGCATGCCTCACGGGCACATCTGGCGATGTCTGCCTTTGGGATGCAAAGTTACAAATTATTTTCATACCAGCATATAAAAAAGCAAAAAATCATGTTATTTAAGTATCTGACACCGATAACGGGCCGTGTTTGCCGCTCCTTTTCGCACACTTGGGCAGAAACGTGCAACCAAAACCGGCCGACCGAACGTCAAAAACAGCCAAACGGTAATGACGCGCCGGCAGAAGCATCCCCCACCCTGCGTGCGCACGTATTTGCAACTTTCCGTTAACATCCATTCACATTCCGTACACTGGATTTAACACATTATTTTCCCGATTACAGAGAAATTCCGTACGCCGGTCGCTCTCCGGAAAGCCCGTTCCGTACATTCCGCATAGCGACACCGCGCTGACGGTCTTGCGAAAGAGCCCGTTTCACGCTCTGATATTAACTGTTTTAGGGCCTGATATGCACCATATCACCACCTGAAACGGCCCGTATCGGAGTGCAATAAAGGCTCTTTCGCAGGACGAAGAAAATACCATCGGAATATCATCTCCGGTAAATCACTATCTGTCAACAACTTACAAAGACTCGTCATTTTTACGATTTTCCGCACAAAATCCTGTCACGGACGATTTCACGAGAATTTTACGCAAATTTCACGATGAAAATTTAACTTTTCCGACCGTGCTTTTTGTTTTTTTATATCTCTGCGGATGGTCTGACGGAGAATGTCCACCCGTGCCGTCGCTGTCACTCACCGGCCGCTCATCATGAACAGAAATGAGAGCCGTATGAAGCCCTACGGATAATTTAAATTAAAAAACATATCATCCTTTTGCGCAAGTTGTTGTATTTCATTACCTTTGTATAATACACAAGACTGCGGGCGGAAAGACACAGAACAGAACACCATTCCGCCAGGATGCACGCATCTTTTCATGCCGATAAAAGGAAACCAACATACTAACCCTCAAAAACAATAATGCCAACATGAAACCAGAACCTATCAGAAAAAGACGGACGGCAATGCTCGCCGCGCTGTTAGCAGGCGCGCTGTGCGCGTTCGGACAAGCAACGACAGACTACAACGAACTGCCCAACCCCACCGCAACAGACGCCAAGGCATGGAGCGCGGTGAAGAAAGTCACCGCAGGATGGGGCGACACCGACACCCGTTACAACAAGGAACTGCCCGCCAAGGCCACCGCCGGGAGCATCAGTCTCACGGCATGGCGGGGCGAGAAAGTGTCGGCGCAGCTCGCCGTGAGCACGCCGGAGAAACTTTCCGCGCTCACCTTCGAGGCAGGCGACCTCACCGGCTCAGCCTCAACAATAAGCAAGGCGAACGTACGGACGGCCTTCGTGAGATATGTCATGGCGGACGAACTGCAGAAGGACGGACAGAACACGTGCGGCGGACGCAATCAGGATGAATACAGACATTTTCTCGTGGCCGACCCGATAGACCATATTACGCGTCAACTCGACATGGAGCCCAACACCACCCGCTGCGGATGGATGAGCATAAGCGTGCCGCAGGATGCCAAGGCAGGCACATATCGCGGCACCGTAGAGGTGAAGGCCGACGGCAAAACGATAGCGTCGCTGCGCCTCAACCTGAAGGTGACTAACCGTACACTGCCTTCAGCCAAAGACTGGAAATTCCACTTAGACCTATGGCAGAATCCTTACGCCGTGGCCCGTTACTACAACGTGGAGCCGTTCAGCGACGAGCACTTCAGACTCATGCGCCCGATAATGCAGCTCTACGCCGATGTCGGCGGCAAGGCCATCACCGTGCCGATGATGCACCGTCCGTGGAACGGACAGACCTACGACGCCTTCCCGAGCATGATAACGTGGATGAAGAAGGCCGACGGTACATGGGCGTTCGACTACACGGCGTTCGACAAATGGGTGGAGTTCATGATGAGTCTCGGCGTGAAAAAACAGATAAGCTGCTACTCCATGATTCCGTGGAAGCTCTCTTTCTCTTACCTCGATCAGGCCACCAACTCGTTCAAAGCCATCGACGCCAATCCCGGCGACAAGGCCTACGAACAGCTGTGGACGGAGATGCTTCGCTCGTTCGCCGCTCATCTGAAAGAGAAGGGATGGTTCGACATCACCCACATAGCCATGGACGAACGCCAGCTGAAGGACATGCTCGCAACGCTCGAGGTGATACGCAAGGCCGACAACGGCTTCAAGGTGGCGCTCGCAGGCTCATATCATAAGGAACTGGAGGACAAACTCGACGACTACTGCGTGATAATAAACGAGAAATTCCCTGCCGAAACCGTAGCCAGCCGCCGCGCCGCAGGCATGAACACCACGTTCTACACATGCTGCACACCGCCACGCCCCAACACCTTCATACAGAGTCCGCCGGCAGAGTCGGAGTGGCTGGCATGGCACAGCGCAAAGGAAGACCTCGACGGATATCTGCGCTGGGCGTTCAACAGCTGGACCGCAAGTCCCCTAACCGATGCATGCTTCACCGCATGGCCGGCCGGCGACCCGTTCCTTGTCTATCCCGACGGCCGCAGTTCCATAAGGTTTGAGCGTATGGCAGAGGGCATACAGCAGTATGAGAAAGTGCGCCTGCTGAAGGAGGAAGCCCGCAGCAAAGGCAACAAGTCGATGCTGAAGAAGATAGAAAACATCCTGTCGGCGTTCGACGAGAAACTGCTTGACCAGACAACGGCCACCGAAGCCGTGAACAGGGCGAAGGCTGCCATAAACAGACTATGACGCCGCCGGCACACTGCGACAATATGCGAAGACCGTGGCACTGAGGTTCTCAGCCCGTGCCACGGTCTTCTTCGTTATACATTCCGCAGCGATATGCATGCCGCCACCGTGCCGCAGCCATGCCCGTATCGCGCAGAATAAATATTATGACCTACTATGATGAAACGTAAAATCCATCTGTCCGTCCCATACGCCGTGCGCCGGAGACAGACAGACAGATGTTGCAGGGTTCCGATCAACGGAATTGCGGATTATTCGCCTGTTGTTTTCTTTTTAAGAAATATATTCACTGTGTTCTCACCCGAGGTGCCGCCTTTATTCACCACCACCGACTCTATGTCGTTCGGCAAAAGGGCTTCAACCTCTTCCTTTGTCACGGTCTTGCCGTCAATCATATAGGTGGGTTCTTTCTCCATATTGTAAACCTCGACAGTCGTTGGTTTCTTTCCATCACTGCTCAACTTGACAATTCTCATATCCTTCACGTCACCCACTGTCACAGGATTGCCCTTCTGGTGTATCGTAATAGTATTCACCTTGCCTGCTGTTGCCTTATTTTCTGAAGATGCGGAAGAAGCAGAAGACTCACCGGCAGACTTTTTCATGGTCACCACAATTACTCCATTCTTCGCCTTATCACCATATATCTTAGTAGCAGAATCATCCTTAAGTACAGTCACCGAATTTATTTTTGACGCGTCAAGACCATTCAACTCGTTCATGTTTGTCTCACGGCCATCAATCACCACAAGCACATCGTCTGAGACAGACTTTGCTCCCACTCTTACAGATTGTTTCACTGAGTCAGCCGGCACAGCCATTTTTCCGGTGGCGGAAACCTTCACCGATGTCATATTCTCACTCTTTGCGTCTGCCTTCACAATCATTGCGCCGGCTTCAGACACAACCTTGTCACTCTCCAGTGCCACCTCACCGGCCATCTTTGTGGCTGCCGGAGTGGCGAAAACAAGCACTGACACTGCCGCCAAAGGAAGCACTGCGGCTGCCTTGACACGGTTCCACGGATTTGATTTTTTCATTTTCATCATAGTTATACGTTTTTTTAAGTTGGTTTGGTTCAGATTGTTTGCCATGGCGAAAAGGCGTTCGCCCACTGCCTTGCGTATGAGCAGGAGCTGATAGCCTGAAGCGTCCACATCACGGCGGAGCACAGCCTCATCCGCCTCATACTCGTGCACGTCGCGCAGCTCGGCACGCAACAGCCACGCCGCCGGAGAGAACCAGCAGAACATTATGACGGTGTTGCACAGCGCGATGTCCAGAGAATGGAGACGACGCACGTGTTCCTGCTCGTGTATCACTATCTCCAGCGCACCTGCCGCACAGTCTTTCTCACTGATGACTATGCGCCGGAACCAGCTGAAAGGAGCTCTGTCGCCGGGCACTACGGTCACCATCGCACCGCAGGTCTCACACCGCCTGCCGCTGCGGAGGAGCAAAGTCAGGCGCGCAAGCGACACCGCCGACCGCAACACCAGCAGCGCGAAACCGGCCATCCACACCAGCGTGAGCACTTGTATGAGCGTCAGCCCCGCCCCGTCGCCCTCCGCTTCGACCGCAGTCTGTACGAAGGCGGCTTCGGCAAGGGCGATGGTCTGATGGACGGGAGCAGGTGTCTCCAGCGTGATGTGCATGAGAGGCATCAGGAGAGCGGCTGCCTGCATCGTGAGCAGCACACCGCGGTTGAAGGCATGAAAGCTCTCGCGGCTGAGCAGCAGTTTGTATGTCAGATAGAATATGGTCTGAAAAACTGCCACCTTTATTATATATACGAAGAACATTCCCATTGTGATAGTGTTTACAGGTTAGCTTTGTCTGATTGTCTGACGGGCGCACGGCAACGGCCTGCGCGCCATGGAGAGAGCGTATAATGGCGTGGAACTATTTGTCCTTCACCATGTCTATTAGTTTCTTCAGGTCTTCCACGGTGATGTCCTCCTCCTTCACGAGCGACGACACAGCGTCGAGATAGGAATTGCCGAAGAACTTGCTGATGACGTTTTTCAGCGATCCGCGGCTGTACTCATCGCGGCTCACCGTGGCGAAATACTGGAAACAGCGTGCCGACAGAGCGCGGTGCGACAGAAAACCTTTCTCCTCAAGTATGCGCACGAGCGTCGAAAGAGTATTCACATGCGGCTTCGGGTCGTCATAACAACTTTGAAGTTCGCGTATCTGCATGTCGCCGCGACTCCAGTAGTGGTTCATTATCTCTTCTTCCTTGTTTGTAAGTGTCTTCATAACAGTTTCTGTTTTTTACAATGGCAAAGTAACTAAAACTTTTAGTTGAGTGCAAGAAAAGAGAGTTAATAAAACTAAAACGGTTAGTTATTTAACTAATCCTATTAGTTAATAAAGACTTTACGGTATGCCGACGGCTTAACTTTTCATTAACCACACGTATGCGGCGGGATGCCATACCGTGACATACAAAAACAAAAAAACAGGTGCCGCACGATGCTGTCATTTCGATAAAGAGAAATGACAGCTATGCGACACCTTGTTATATATATACCCCGAACCCCATAAGACCGTCAAAACAGCCATTTCGTCCTGCCGTTGACCCATCACAGTCCTTCGTTGTTTACAATATCATCCTGTCCCGTTATTATCTCTGATGCAGCCCTCCGCATCTTCTACAGAACCGTAAAAACAGCCTGTGTGAAATCATCATGAAGCACGTATGAGGTCTGGCGGCAGGTTCGGGTCGGACAGTTCACAATACCACCTTGTAGCTCTTATTGCCTATTTTCACGACAAACACGCCCTTTCCCAAATCAGGAAGCGTCGTCAGTGCCGTACCGTCGCCTTTCAACGAGCATACAACCTGTCCGGAAATGTCAGTAACCAGAATCCGCATTCCTTCCGGTATTCCCTTTAATACAAGGCGTCCGTTGTCAACAGAGACACTGCCATCAGCGGCAACACCGTCTATTCCGGTCAGACCGTCATCGGCTTTGACGACACAACTTGCCATATAACCTCCGTCAACCGTCGTCACATACACAATTGCAGAACCGTATCCCGAGCAAAGCACCCTACCGTTACTTACAATAGCGACAGACTCATCGGAAGAGCTCCAGTTCAATTCCTTGTTTGTGGCATCGGCAGGCTGTACGCTCGCGACGAGCTGTTCAGCGTCCCCTATCTTACTGAATGAGAGTTCAGACTTGCTTAATGAGACACCGGTCACAGGCTGGTTTACGGTCACCACACAGAAGTCGCTTATGCCCTCATCCTCGCTTGTGGCACGGATAACAGTCTGTCCGGCTTTCACACCTGTCACTACACCCTTGCCGTTTACGTCAGCCACATCCGGATTGTCAGAACTCCATACAATGTTCTTATTGTCCGCATCATAAGGAAGGATTGTCGCCGTGAGCTGTATGTCCTCCCCTGTATCCACTGTCACACTCCTGTTGTCCATCCTCAATTCTGTCACAGGCTGATAAACACGCACCCTGCATTCAGCGGTATAGCCGCCGTCAACGGCAGTGACAGTTATGACAGCCTCACCTTTTGACTTTCCGCTGACCACTCCTTCCTCATCAACAGAAGCGACACTCCCGTCACTGCTGCTCCACACAAGCCTTCCGTCAGTCTTTCCCTCAGGGTGAGCGACAGCAGAAAGCGTCAGTCTGCCGCCTTTCCTCACCCTTGCCTGCTCTGTCTCAAAGCGAATTCCCACGGTGTGTTCATAAACATCAAACTCGCAGACATCGGTATACCCGCCGTCTTCTGTCGTAGCCTGTATTCTCGCCTTCCCGTATGATTTCAGCATTACGAAGCCCTCATCATCCAGTGCAGCCACACGTTCGTCCAACGACTTGAGCGTGTAATTCCTGTTCAGTGCGTTTTCGGGAACTATCGCTACATCAGGTTTGAATCTGTCTCCAACATACACACATTCCTCAGGCTTGTCTATAGAGACGCCTTTCACCGGTATCTCCTCTATTATGGTGGCGTATTTCCAATATTCAGCCTTTTCATAGTTTGACTTTGAGCCTTGCGGCACATGCACCACACAACCGCTGAGTTCCCTGCCTCCACTATACCTCATGATGAATTCCGGAGGCACCGCGCTTTCCATGAAGAAATGTATATGCTTGTCCGACTCAATCTGTTCTCTGTTTCCATACCTGTCACTCTTATTGTCTATGACGGTCAATCCCGCAGGTATATGAATGACGGTTCCCTCTTTCCTTATAAGAAACGAACTTGTATACCATACCTTCATTCCGGACGGGAGTCTTATGGTGTCACCCTTCAGATATAAATCCCTGAAAGCGGTACGGGCGATTCCCTCTATCGCGTCAGTAAGATTAATGTCTATCTCATCTGTAGTCTCACCATACCTCTCTTCCCGTTTCATAAAAGCGTTACGCGGAAGATATCTCACAGTGGAAGGCAAATGAATCTTCTTTACTGATAATGCGGAGTATGTATCAAGTGTGTCCACGCCCTCCCGCAAATACAGATAATTGGCAAGAAAATGATTCTGACGATGGAGAGTAAAGCTCTTGTAAGAAGGTCCTCCCAACACCAGCGTGTCTATGACATTGTTTCCTGGCTCGTCAAAGCCTGACGGACCGTTTCTATAAAAATTATTTATCACCTCCGCATTCACAGGCAAGGACAGGTAGGTGCCCTGCTTCTGCTCTTGGAAATAAAACCCATAGCTCACCTCGTTGTCCTTCACTCCTCCGCCCGACACGATATTGGCGTCAGACAAATCCACATGGACAAGACTCTTGTTCTTCATCAGCTTTTTCACGAAAGCAAGGTCCGTACCGTTGATATAGCCTGTCACCTTAAGGCTCTTCAGCGACACCTGGTCTGTGTAAGCTATCTTGCTCGACAGCCAGCCGGGCATCTGATTGTCCACAGTCATGGCTTCCGACTGCGCCGAGACACCGATACTGCAGAGCGACAGCATGATTAAAACAATATATTTCCTCATATATCATTAATTTAATACGCCTATAAACTCCCGGATTCGGCATTATAACATAATACGGAAAATAACAGGTTACACAATAAAAAAGACGTGGGAGTCTAAACTTCATGCTTATCCCAGTCTCAGGCCTTCGCATTGCCTCCACAGAAGGATAAGCAACGCAGCCAGCCCACGTCATGACATATCATACTAATACATCCCATCATGACCTCCATGACGGGATGGTGTACAATACACCCCACGCAGACGCTTCCGTTGCCATATCTTCTTCTGTGTCAAGTTTGCGAAGTTTGAGACTAGAAGATAACGCTCGTAAACGTCATTTTATCAGTAAAACCACCCGCCAGCCCATAAGAGCCGGCTGTAATCGGAAGCAAAGATAGCGATTTTTTATTTATCCTCAAAATAAAACAAAGCATCTCACGCGCATAACGTCAAAAACATTATGGCATATGGAAAAAGACGATACGGGATGGCTGTAATCGCCGTTGATGCAGGCATAAACATCCGACCAGCCACATCATCACGCCTGACGCAGAGCAAGACTGCGGCGGGGAAGCAAGGAGACAACGTGCCCACACAGAAGTAGAGACGCAAAATCTTGCGTCTCACGAGGGGAAAACCGCGATGGATGGATAGGGATGTCGTGTACGTGGAGGGGTGTGGAGAGGACGGGAGACGCAAGATTTTGCGTCTCTACTGGCGGACGCCGTTGGGATGAAAGGATGGTTTTCGCAATATAATATCGCAGGGAAGCGAAAGTAGAGACGCAAAATCTTGCGTCTCACAAGGGGGAAACCGCGATGGATGGATAGGGATGTCGTGTACGTGCAGGGGTGTGGAGAGGACGGGAGACGCAAGATTTTGCGTCTCTACAAGGCGGACGCCATTGGGATGAAAGGATGTGATATGGGGGATGACAAATAAACAACGCGACACACAAACATGCATGAGCCGGGATGCCGCATGGCGTACTAAAATCAGTGACGTGCCGTGTCTGGCATAATGCGGGCGTCATCTCCGCCTCTTGCCCAGTTCTATGCGGAACGTCGTGCCGCGTCCCGGCTCCGAGCTTTTCACGAATATGCGACCGTGATGATACTCCTCCACGATGCGTTTGGCGAGCGACAGACCCAGTCCCCAGCCCCGTTTCTTGGTGGTGAAACCCGGTCGGAACACGTTGCCGATGTTTTTCTTGGGTATGCCCTTGCCCGTGTCGCTCACCTCGATGGCAGTGCGTCCCGGTCCGTCGTAAACGGTTATGGTGATGCTTCCCTCACCGCTCATGGCGTCGACAGCGTTCTTGCAGAGGTTTTCTATCACCCACTCGAAGAGCGAGGCATTGATGTCCACCGTGACATCTGTGTCGGGGAAGCGGCACTCAATGCTTATCTTCGTTGACGTGCGGCGGTTCATGTAGCTCACCACATTACTCATGACGTCGCGCAGGTCGGTGGGAACGAGCTCCGGCAGCGACCCTATCTTTGAGAAGCGGTCGGCTATCAGCTGCAGACGGCTTATGTCGTTGTACATCTCGGGGATGAGTTCGTCCTCCGGATAAGTCTCCTTCAGCACCTCCACCCATGCCATGAGGCTCGATATGGGCGTGCCGAGCTGATGGGCTGTCTCCTTGGAGAGCCCCACCCACACCTTGTTCTGCTCAGCCTTCTTCGACGTGAGCAGCGCGAAGATGGCTATCACCACGAATATCATCACCACCCCAAGCTGCACGTAGGGATAGGACGACAGGCGGCGCAGCATCACCGAGTCGTCGTAGCACACATACACGTAGTCGGAAGGGACATTGTCAGACAGCGCCACCTTTATCACCTTGTCAGAGCGTAGCAGGCGCAGTCCCTCCGCCCTGACATAGGCGAGCGTGTCGGCATAAGTGTCGCATGAGCTGATGCTGAGGTTGCGGAATGTCTGCACGTTCTTGTTCTCGTCCATCACGATGACGGGTATGGTGGTGTTGCCGTTGAGCACCTTGAGCACGAGGTTGAGGTCGGCGTCGCTGTCGGCGTTGCTGAATGTGCGCATCGCCTCCGCCCACGTCTCCATCTTCTTGTGCTCCTCCGCCGAGAGGTCGCGTATGAGAAAATGTGACACGAGCAGCGATGCCACTGCTATGATGACGGCTGCCAACACGAGCAGAATCTTCACACGGCGTATCTGGTCTGTCCATTGCATACTGATAAGATAACGCTCATAACCTCCGTTTATTGTACAGCGGCGCGGCTGCGTGAGCACAGGCGGTGTGCCGGTCGGGCAGATGAATAAATATGCAGTATGAGGACGGCGGATGAATATTTATTCAGCGTCAACCTCGCGAGAAGCGTTTTTTCACATGCGGACAGTGCTCCGGGTGCGAATACGCGAGTTTTGAGCGATTCAGACAACTCTCTGACGCACAGCGCATTAAGCATACCAGCCCGTTCAAAGAGCGTTTCCCGCCATGCCAAACGGGCTTTTCGACATGGCGAAAGAGCCTTTCCTGGGGCGTGACACAGGCTGTATGGCAGTGCCGCAAAGCATGTTCCGCATCGCGAGAAAGGCTTTTCCGCACCGTGAAAGGCACGCGGCGGGCAATAGCTACGGTATGTTAAGCCACGGAAGAGCCTTTTCCACGCACCACAACAGAAATTCCGCCAGTTTCGCGTTTCTGCTTTGCAGATTTTTGTTGTCAATATTTTTTACCGCGCGGAACGTATAATTATTCATTCCGAACCGTATTTTATAAAAAACAGGATAGCGCCTGCGACGGCATAGCGACGGTGTGGCAGTGGTGGGAATGCATATTTCATATCGTCCACGGTGGCGGATTCAACGGTATGCCACCTGACTGGTAGAGACGCAAAATTTTGCGTCTCACAAGGAGGACAGAGCTATACGTGTGCATAAGGGATAACTGATAATTGGCGCATGTTTCATCGGGAGACGCAAGATTTTGCTTCTCTACTGTAGGAAAATGCATTTATCACCAGCGTATCATCGCACACATTTTATTTCAATGGGCTGCTCGGGAGACGCAAGATTTTGCGTCTCTACTTTAGGAAGGATGCGGCTCGGCAATCGCAAAAACCAAAAAACGCAGGCTTTTTGGTTTTGGTATTGCACTCGCCTTTCACTATATTTGTATAATATAGGATGCGGCTCGGCAATCCCAAAAACCAAAAAACGCAGGCTTTTTTGGTTTTGGTATTGCACTCGCCTTTCACTATATTTGTAAAAAAAATGGGGGCGGGGGTGTCACAAAATGGGAAATATTGCGTAATAAGGGTATAAGGAAACAATTTTAAAACACCGACTATGAGAATAAGGACATTGACATTGGCTATTATCATTACAGCCGTATGCATGGCATCATGCAGCGGAGCAAGCAAAAGCACAAGCGAAAGCGGCATGACGGCAGGAACGGGAATGGCAGGTGACGGAGTGATTGAGAAAACGCTGAAGCTCGGCAGTTTCAACGCCATAAAATCGGAAGCCATCGTGGACATACACTTCGCGCAGGGAGCGAAACGCAGCGTAAGGGTGCGCGCCACACAGAACGCGCTGGACAGGACTGACATATCGGTTGCGCAATCCACACTGACAATAAAAGATAAGAGCGGTGTGGTAAGATGGGAGGGTGACTCCGACAGATTGAAAATAACTCTGTTTGTCACGGCGCCGGAGCTGAAAAGCCTGAACAACCAGGGCATCATGAACTTTGATGCGGACAGGATGAACGTCACAGGAACGGACATAAGAAACACGGGAATAATGAAAATGAAGGTGGAAGACATACATGACCGCGGCGGCGACGGAACGCGCATAGAGAACAAAGGGCAGATGAAAGCCGTCGTCCGGACCGTGGACGCAAGGCTGCTGACGCTCGACAACACCGGCATTCTGGCTTTTGACAACACCGGAATAAAGGGAGGACTGAATCTGAGCAACCTCGGACAACTGACATTCACTGGCAATGTGGACGGCAACACGGCAGACATTAGCAACAAGGGGAGGTGCAACGTGACCTGCGCATTCAAGTTGACCGGTGGCTACTCGTGCAACAATAGCGGGGAACTGCATATAAACGGTGACGTGAAAGGCAAGAGAGCCACCCTGAAAAACAGCGGAATATACAGGATGAACGGTTCATTCAACATGACAGACAATTATACTCAAACCAACAGTGGACAGGCGGACAGTGAAGGAGACGTGGCTGCAAACAGCATAAGCATGACCAACTCTGGGCTTGACAAGAAAAAAGGCAAGCTGAAGGCAGACAGACTCAGCATTGACGTAAACGGGCAGAGCCGCTACGAAATGAGCTTCACAGGCGGTGACGCGAGGCTCGACTGCAGCGGCATAGGCAACTTCGAAATGGCTCTCGACTGCAGCAGCATCGAGGTGAACTCGAACGGACAGATAAACGTGACGCTTTCTGGAGCAGCCGACAACATGTCGTTAGACGGTTCGGGTATATCGAATGTGAACACATCAAGGCTGAACAAGTTCTGACATTCTGCCACTACAGCGTCAGAACGTCACCATGACGGGCGGCTGCAACGCTCACAGCGTGAAGCACAAACCGCAAAGAAAGAAACAGAGCCAAGACACGGAATGACAACGGAAGAATTTGAACACGAGGCTGGACTGCTGCGCCCTATGCTTGTGGCGACAGCCGCACGCATGCTGGGCAGCGACAGCCGGGCAGAGGACGCGGCACAGGAGACTCTGGCGAAGCTGTGGATGATGCGCGGAGAACTGCGCAGTCCGATGGCTTCCCTGGCGCGCGCCGTTGTCAGAAACCTGTGTGTGGACAGCATCAGAAGACGGCGAGCGGTTACCGTTCCGCTGTCGGAGGAACAGCGCGGCATGACAGTGCCCGACGCCTCCGACGATGTGCTGGAAAACGTGATGGCAGTTGTCGGACGGCTGCCGGCGGCACAACAGATAGTATTGCGGCTGCGCCACATCGACGGAATGGCTACGGCTGACATAGCGCGACTGACCGGAGCGAGCGAGGCAAGCGTACGCAAGACGCTGAGCAGGGCGCGCATGGCGGTGAGGAAACATTATATTGAAGGAACAGAAGATGAACAGTAAGAAGACAAAAGACATAGAACGGCTCATGCAACGCTTCTTCGACGGTGAGACGACAACGGAGGAGGAAGCGCGTCTCTACAGGGTGTTCAGGCGCAAAAGGCTGCCCCACTCCCTGGAGAGGATGCGCCCTGTGATGGAGGCGTTCGGCTCTATGGAGGCACGGGCACCAAGGCGCGCCATGACGGCAAGCATCGTCAGACGGGTGCTGGCAGGCGCGGCGGCTGTGCTGGCACTGGCAGTGGGAACAGCCGTCTATTCCGACTACCGCGAGGAACAGTCGCTCGCACGACTGTACGGAGGCAGCTACATCATAGAGAACGGACGGCGCACAGACGACCTCAGAGCGATACACGACGACATAGAGCGGACGCTCGCCGACTCGAGACGCATAGAGAAGCGTGCCGGACAAAACGTGATAGACCGCGCGGAGCAGGATGTGCTCGACAACATATCAGACCCTGACATGCGCAGGGAGGTGGAACTTATGCTGAAATAACAAAATAATCGAAGACATGGATATACGGAGAATCATCATAACGGCAATGATATATGTCGCGGCAATGGCTCACGCTGCGGCGCAGAACAGGATAGACGGCATGATGGAAAACTACTCGTCGCACGGCATGAGCAAATATACCTCGGCTGTGGAACGCGACCCGCAGACACGCAAGGTGCGGAGAGTGGTGAACGTTCTCGAGCTCAACGACACAGGCATAGAAGACTTCATAAAGGCATTCAGGCGTGAGTCGAAGAGCGGGAACTTCACGGAGAAACGCGACGAAGACGGTCTGACGCTCATGCTGACAGTGCGCGGCGGACGGCAGAACCGCATCTACATGATACGCTGCACCGCTCCATACACACCTGAAAGACGCGATACGGGCTACGCGAAAGCCAAAATCACGGTGATAATAAAATACGGCTAATCATGCGTAAACAGCAAAAGAGGAAGCGTGGCAGGCACAGCTTCCTCTTTTCTTGTCGCAAACCCGCCATACAAGCCTCATCCTTATACCTCACCGCTGTCGGGCTCGCAGTGCCGAAGAATGGCTAAGCCGGATGGCATGTCAGTGGATGACGTCATATCACACCGTGTATGGCACACGTCATTTCCCCATTCTCGTGTAAGTTTTCTTCTCCGGTCCCACACCTGTTATGGTGAGTTTCTTCCAGTGGGGAGGCAGCACCGAGGGCAGCTGGCGTATTCCCCTGTCGGTTATCTCCAGTCCGCAGAAACCGTTGATCACAGCCTGGAGCATTCCGCCTGCACCTGTGGTGAAGTAAGGATTGGTTCCGCCGGCACCCTCGGAGATGACACCGAAGGGAGGCAGTTTGTTGGGACGGTAGCTCTGGACGAACATCTCGTAAGCCTTCTGAGGCTGCATAAGACGGGCAAACTGCACGGCGAAGATGGAGAACGACATCGCCGGACCGTTCTTGTCTATACGGCTTTCGTAGTAAGAAAGGTTTTTCCTGATGTCGCGCTCATCCGTAACAAGATGCAGAGGATAGGCAAGAAGGTTGACGTCGACCTGTTTTATGCCGCGCCCGTCATAGCCTTCGTGCTCCTTGATGACACCGTCCTCGAAACGCGGAATGCGTATCTTGCCTGCCACCTCGCTCCATATCCGTGGACATTTCATGCCGCAAAGCTCCGCAGCCTTACATGCGTTTTTCAGCGAGATGACCGCCACGCCGTTGGTGAAGGCGTTGTCGTCCACACCCATGGCATATTCGTCCGCGCATACTACGTTGTCTATCGAGTATGTGCCGTCGGCGTTACGTGTGGCGCGGCTTATCCAGAAGTCGGCTATTTCCTTTATGAGCGGATAGCCTTTCTGCTCAAGCCATTTCCTGTCCTGCGTCATGCAGTAGTAGTTCCATGCCGCAATGCCTATGTCGCCGGTTATGTGGTGCTCGAACGGACCGGTGAGCGCCCACGTCGGGCAGGCTTCCTCGCCTGCGTCATCGCTCTCCCATGGGAACATCACTCCCATATATCCGTTTGCCTCCGCCTTCTTGCGGGCGGCAGCGAGACGGTCGAAACGGTAGTCAATCATCGACTTTGCCATACCCTGATTGAGGAACAGCAGCGGAGGATACATCCATATCTCAGCATCCCAGAATATGTGTCCGTTGTATCCCTGTGACGACAGCCCGAACGGGGGAATGCTGAGACGGCTGCCAGCACGCACAGAAGAGTAAAGATTGTAGAGGGCGAGACGCACGCTTGTCTGTGCCTCGTCGTCTCCGTCTATGATGATGTCGCTCTTCCACATCTCGTTCCACTGAGCCTCATGTGCGCTCACAAGCCGGCTGATACCGTTGTAGACACCGTATATTACCTGACGGTTTGACTCGTTGCACGGGTCGATGAAATCGCGGTCGGTGCATATGGAGCCTATCAGACAGAAGCTGAATGTCTCGCCTGCTGACAGATGTCTGTATATCTCTGCACTGTTTTGGGAGGTCAACACACTCGCACCGCTGTTCTTGGGAAGAACGAATGCCGACGACGCCGACACCTCGTTGTCTCTGTATAATGAGAAGGCATGGGTGCGCATGATCTGCAACGCGGTGCCCTCAACGTTGATGCTCTGCACCTCTGTGAGAGGCTGCCTGTACTCATCCGGCACAACCGGGACGTTGCGTACGTCAAGAACAATGTCGTCAAGAGCTTCTACGCATACATTTATAAGTCCTGCATAGGGCATGTTCCGCAAGGCGCGGACCTCATATCTCACCTTCGCCTTCTTCATATAAGAGAATGACGTGCGGTGGACAGCGTCTCTCATGCTGAGCGTCTGAGTCCAGTCATACACGTCGTTAAGCACGACATTTCTGCCGTCGATGTACATCTGCATCTGGAAAGGATTGATGCCGCGCAGCACGCGGCTTACTCCGTTCCTGCCGTCAGCATCGAACACATGGTTCAGGAAAACGTCTCTCACCGCAAAAGGCTCGCGCCACGGCAGTATGCCGATGCGCCCGTTGGCGACCACTGCGCCGTAATAATCACCTCCTTTTTCGGATGTCGAGATTTCCCATCCGGTTTTGTTGTCCGCAAAAGTCAGGACAAACCTACTGAAAAGAAACAGTAATAATAGTGTCTTTTTCATTACATTAAATTATTTGACATTAACTTTTATGCTTCAACGCGCACTTACCGGCTTATGGCAAACGAATATCACGACACACCGGAAACGCACTGCCGCCTGACAGCAGCACGGAATAAGAATGGAAGTCAGATGTGATTCGGGCTGAACGAAAGTCAGACCACACCATGATTTCGTGCCAATGACGTGTAAAACCGTTATCAGCCTTATGATTACCGATTTAGGTTCAGCAGTTCATCATCGGCAAAAGTAAATAAAAATAACAATATCCTAAAGCTTATAAATATAAATAATGTCAAATAAGACCGATAACGCAAATTATTCATACAGACGTTACTCTGACGCCCATATCAGCGGATAAGGGTAAGACGGAACGGCATCAGAGCTCCGGAGACGTCCTTTCACCTGCCTGACGGGGCTTCATCCGTATCACATGATGATGAGTGACAGACGGATATGTAGCCTTCCTGATCGTATGCCTTACGCTCATGATGAATAAGATCTATCAGCCGCTGCAATTCACAGACATCGGTCCTTATGTCCTTGAAACGTTGGTACTGCCCGTCATATCTCTTGGAAGAGCCTGTTCTGAGGCGACTTCCGATGTCGCCGGGAATAAGAAACGAGGAACGTTGCTTGCCGAGATACTGCTGAAAGTCGAAGAGAAAAATGCTTATACCAGCCAAATCGAAATCGCCGAAGTGGACATAATGGTTCGGTATGGAGCAGAGCCATCTTCTCAGGTCGGATGACTGCGGATATCTGGACACGAAGAGCACTTTAGAGGGAAGCCCGTGCGCATGAAGGTATTTCTCAAAGAATGTCCTCTGCCGACGTATCATCCGGAAATTCTCCATATTCTCAATACCCATCACGACCACGTCCTCCGGTATGGCGAACCGCTCCCATTCGGAGACAAACAGGAAACTGCCTTCCTGAGGATTCACCGTAAAAGGCTTGCCGCAAAGGGAGCATTCCACCGGCTCATAGCTGTTCACAGGGAATCCCGGGCACGACCGCACGGCGACAAGCTTGGAGTTTCCTGTCACGGAAGCCATTGAGGCACGCGAACCGGAAGCCCCGACATCAAGCATACGGTAGCTCTCGTCACGGTCTGTAAGAAATCTTTTCAGAGCCACGACATCGCGGGCGCGATATGATTTACGTGACCCTCGGGATGTGACCAGAAGCAGTCCCTCAGCCAGAAGCTCGTCGCGCAGCCTGCCGTCAAGCTTTGAGTCTGCCACCTGTCCGCCAGCCATCAGAGTCTTTACGGATGCACTTATAGTCATGATACCTATACTGTTTTTATGCGTTTCAACAATTTCTCCACCCTTGTCTTGACTCCGTGTTTACTCAGCAGATAGGTGTAACGGTAGTCATAAGGATTGTATGACGTCGGCGAACTGTTGATGAGATAGATGTTCCTTGAGTTGGCGAACTGAAGGATTCCCTTGATGTTGTCGGGATGAAGACGCCCTATCTCGTCCATCATGCAGTGTACGATGAAGTCGCCGCTGCGCCGTGCAGCCTTTTTCTTGAACACATTGATGAGCATGATGTTTACCATTGCCTTCACAAGAATGTCTGTTCCGTCAGACCCTACATTGTTGATGCGCTCCACCCAACCTGTGTCGTTGTCGTTCTCCATCACTCGGAACTGAAGCCGGAAGGCGTCACTCAAGGAGACGGACGGGCGGTTGGGCTCGTTCTGCAACTGATGGGAGAGACTCTTCAGATAGTCCACGACCTTACGGTTGACCTCATCGCGATTGTCACCGGAGAAAAGATTCAGCTCGCCGATGGACAGAGCGTTTTCCACCGCATAGTCGTGTATGGACGTGAGAAGCTGCATGAGCTTGTCTGACGACTCGTTAGCACGGAGCTCTATGCTCCTGATTACGCCTGCGAAATTCTTCTCAACGAAATCGCGGTTGATGTCGAGTATCACTCCGTCCACGTCAGACCTGCGTTTCATAAGCGAGCCTATCTCAGCTGAAATGCGTCCGAGAATATCCTTATAATGTTCGCTGGTGCGCCTGCGGAACTCTTCTATTTTGTTGTTGTCCATGAACTCCTGCAAATCGACGGCAATCTGCAGATAGTCGTTGTCGGTCACAGGCATTGTGTTGAAATGGAACGCATTCTGAGGCTTGAAATTACGGTTGAAGCTGACGACGGTTTCTTTAAGTGTGCCGGTTGACTCACGCTTCTGGTTGACAGTGCCCCTGAGACGGCTTATGAGCTGCTGGCATGACATGTCGGTAGCCAGCATGCTGCCGTCGGAAAGGAACTCATCGGGCACCAGACGCTCGTTCTCCACCATCTGGCGGTAGGCATCGAGTCCGTTTTTCCTGTCATTCAGCTCCTTGAGAACAGCTCTATGGCGTTCCTCCATTTCCCTGTACTTTCTCACTATACGTGCACGTCTGTCCTCATATCGCTGGCGCAAGAGGGACAGCCGCGTGCCTATAGCCTTGACCGTCTTTTTGATTTCAGGCTCTTTGGAGAAAAGGTTTTTCTCGGCGTCACGGTATCTGATGACTGTCGGACGCTCCCTCTCAATCTTTTCCAACAGCGAATTCAGTTCGTCCAATGTCCTGCGATACTGTTCGAGAAGAGCGGTGTCGACGCCTTTACCGGCAAGTTCAGCATTCTGCTGTTCGTCAAGCTGATTCTTCTGAGTGTCGAACTCCTTGTTGCGTTCCGCCGCCTCAGTCTGTTGCGCCTCCTTGAACCGGCGCAGCTCCTCATTGAGAGCCTTTGACGACTTGTTGAATACGGAATCGAGTTCTTTAAGCTCTTTTTTATGCTTTGCCTCGTTTTTGGCACGGGCATCCTTCTCTGACTGCACCTTCAGCAATGCCTCGTTGAATGAGCGTTCCCTGATTTCCTTCTCATCAGAGATGAGCTTCTGCTCTTCCATTTCCAGCTTATGCCGTAGGTTTTGCAGATTCTGCCGTTCTGTCGGAATCTGTCCCTCTCTCACTCTCAAGGCGGTCGCCTCCTGACGGAGCGGATTGAGCTGGGAGGTATACTTCTTTGTGAGTTTGGACGTTTCGTCCTGAAGGTTCTTGTCTGATTGGTCGAGCCGGATGCCAATCTGCCTGTCCTGTTCTTCCAGTTCCTTTTTCTCCGCCCTGTAATCGTCAGGCGTGCGATGGACAGAAGCGATGTTGTCCAGGTTAAGCCTTACACCAAACAAGCTGTCGGATGCCGCATCAGACTGAGGCTCCATGCCTTGCGCATACAGGATGCGCTCAACGTCAACCACCTTGCCTATAGTGTTCTCCCAGCCTTCCTTGTTCTCGCAAAGCCAGTTGTATAAAGAGCCGTCCAGACGGGAAAGCAACTCTCCGATCTTCGCAATTTGCTCACGGATATGCCTGCGGTCAGCCTCAAGCCGCTCCTTATCGCACTGAAAGGTTTGCCTCATCTCATACTCTTTCATCTCATACTCTGCTGAAATACGGTCTATCTGGCTTTTCACAGATTTCTGTTCTAAGGCTATGGTCTTCTCCGTGGAGTCCAACTGCATAAGCTGTTCATCCACATGCTTCATCTCATCAGCCATAGGACGCCACTTACGGAGTTCCTTCAGCGCACTGTCAGCCCTGTTCTGCTCAGCGATAAGATTCTGCAGACGTTCGTCAGACTCACGCCGCCAGCCATCAAACTCTTCCGTGACAATATTCCTGTTCTTTGTACGTTCCTCTTCGAGAACGTCGCGTTTTTTCTGAATCTCGGACAGTCTATGACAGTAAGCCTCCTTCTGAGCGTTCTCAAACGACCGCCGCGCATTCTCCAGTTTGCCTCTTGCGACGTTATACTTCTCCTCTATCGTCTCATGGGTTTTCAACAATCCGTCCAATAATGTGCGTGTATCTTTCTCTTCCTGTCTGACGGTTGTCTCCCTGTCTGCAAGGGCGAGCATAGCGTCTATGCCTTCAGCCTCGAACATCTTCCTTGTCTGTAATATCTCCTTCAGTTTGCTTCTGTTGGCACCGAGTTCCTGATTGAGCGAGTCTTTCTCCTTTTCATATTCTTCCGTAAGCTCTTCCTCGCGTTTGCGCTCTTTGCCGATGTCGGTCCTGATTTTATCTGCCTCGATTTCCAAAAGAGGTATGCGTTGTCCGCTATAGTCCACCGCATGGTTCAGCATACGCCATTCATCAGACATCTGCCGGTCGAGCGCGACAATCTTACGGCCCTGTTCCGCTATAGCCATCGCCTGTCGGCGCACCGGATAGACACCGTCCCGAGTCTGACGGAACCAACAGTCAATCTCATCATACTCACGTTCGAAGTCGGTGACAAGCCGACGGTAGGTCTGCAAGTCAATCGGCAGCTCCTCGTCGGTCATCGACTGTATGATTGTGTTCTTCACAAAGTCAGCGTCCAACTTTGTATTGAGGAACACATTCTGGATGCTTCGCGGAATGTTCTGATAATGCGAGCTCCTCACCAATGCATAGCGTGCATACTTGCTGTCATGCGTGTTGCCGAATATAATATCCTTGAACATCACACCCGACTCCACTCTCGCCGAGACAGAGATGTTCTTGTCTATGCGTTCCCTTATCTTCACCCAGTCGCCCAGTACTTTGTTTTCGTCGGTAACAAGCCATTCGCGCCGGTATGGAGCATCGATGAAACGCCATGAAGCGCGCCCCTGATATCTGCTGACCAATATGGTGTATGACCCATTGTCACGCGCCACCTCATAGAGGATGTAGGAGTTGGACTGCCGGAAATAGAACTCGTCAAACGGCTTCTGACCATGCTGTATGCCCAAGCGATGCTTGTCGGCATTGTAGAAAAACAGCAATGCCCTCAATATGGTGCTTTTGCCTACGCCCTGTGTTCCGGTGAAATGCACATTGCCGTCTACGGAAATCTCCGCATAAGGAATGTTGGCGCTATTTATAAAAACAATCTTATTCAGGCACTTCATCTTCGTTAGCTATTTGAATGATTTCAACCAATTCCTCAACATAACGGAACGCCGAGGTGACCTTAAAGGTCTCGTCAAGCTCGCTTACACACTCTGCGAAGCCCATATTCTGCATTTCCTGAAGCAGTTTGCCGACTATCTCTATATTAGAGCCGGCTCCGTACTTACGGAAAAGATGGTTTGCCTTTTCCTTCAGTTCGATATCCAGACTGATCTGTTCTATCAGATGACTCTTGCGGAACTGGTATCCGGCGGTGCACGACTGGTTGTAACACTTAAGGAAATCCAGATAGTCGAGCCACTTGGAGAAGCTTTCCAGCTTTTGCTCTATGGTCTGCCTGCTCTCTCCTATGCGCGAGAAATAGAAATAGCCATTCCCCGATTCGAGTTGCAGACCTATCTCACGGAAGTAATCCGCGTAGTCATCCATATTCTCCTCAATGTCATCATACAGATGTCGGACAGTGGAGTCTGCGCTGTCTACTGAAAGAAACTCTCCACGGCTTAAGCGGTCGTATATCCTTTTAGTATTATTTCGCATATATTATAGGGTATTCGATATCTTGATAAACGGCATATTCGCCGGTCATCCTGCATTCGTCCGGATGCAAGATGACCAACTGACAAAAAAGGAACGCATAGTCTTCAATACTGCGTATGGTCTTATAGTCATATCTCAAAATAAACTCAAACAGATTGTATCCTGAAGCCAGAAATGCGTTCCAAACCTCTGTGGAATCCATCTCTTTAAGCTGTAGGACGTGCTCCTTTAAATCGTCCTCCGTCAGAGGAGCGGCTTCGGTCCTTGTGGTTTTATGCATTCCGTTGCGTCTGGCTATCCTGTTCAGCAACGCGACGACCTGTTCATTCTCTCTCAGCATTTCTAAAGACAGACGTATCTTGTTGTACTGGCGGGATTCCATCCATATATGATTTCTCTCTTCCAGCACGTGAACGAGATTGGTATCGGTCTTTATTAGCAGTTGGTCCTGTAGATATTTCAACTTCCGTATTTTTATGTAAAGCTTATTCTGACGGTCGATCTGATTGATGTAGGATATGATCTGGCGGTCAATCTCCATCAGTGCATGATAGGCTTCGACGAAATCATGTCTCACGTCGCTGCATGTCTTAGCCATGTGCGGGTCGTTTGCCATGATGAAAAAGGCGTGCTCATTGTCCATCAGCTTTTCACACTCGCCTATCATTTCGCGAATGCCATGGCTCTTCTCATCCAGATTCTGCAGTTTCTTCTTTTTGATGATATAGTTAGGTTCCTGCTTGTATGTATTGTCCATATTTCGTTTCAGGTCCACCACATTCTTCAATGTCCTGAATCCGGTCTTTTTCAAAAGCAGCCTGACATTGTCCTGATAGCCTGCCTTACGGTTGGGATTGGACTCCTGCAGGAAATATCCTATGTTTTCCTTCAAAGTATTTATGCATTCCTGAACACTCAGAACACTTATCTCTTCGTTAACATTCAGCACCTCTTCAAAAAAGTTAAGGTAGTCGCTCTCAATCTCCAATGTGCTGCCTGCCTCTACGAGTACGCCATAGTCGACAAGTTTTCTGAGTCGGGCTTCACTCCCTCCCACAAGCTCCAAGGCAAGCCCAACCGGAAACTTCATGAGCCTTCGCTTTTCAAACATCTCGCTCAACAGTCGTTGCTCTCGTGAGAGTGTCTTTGTCAGTTCTTCTATACTCCTAAAATGTGTCAGGACATCCATATGTTAAAAAAGGCTCTTCGGATATACATCATCCCGCGTCCGATAGACAATATCAGCATCCGTTGGTTCCGGCAACTTATTATCAGATAAGTTATATTTGAACGGTTGTCATAACGTAAATCATACATTTATATTATATCATCATCTTTATATGCAGTTAGCTGACCTATAACAATTCTGTAATTCGGATGTTATTAGTTATCAGATACGGACAAACATCTGCCGGACTCATTCCGACCGCGAATTCAGGATGATTGTTTTTCATATCCTGTCTTGTTATTAGAATACAATATTACTATTTTTTATTCAAATAAGCAATATATATTTTACAAAATGTATGAATCCTGTCTGTTTTATATTAAAACCAGTCGTATTGACTGGGAGCATAAGTATGGAAGTGAATGACGCACCAAATGTAAGACCTGATATAACGTTTCTATAGAACAGAAACAAAGAATCACTCCGTGTTTGTCGTGTAATACTACACGAAATAAGACCTGTATGTCACCGCAAAACACCCGTTTCCGACATGACAAAAAAGAGGGACGTTCCACGGCTCACTGCCGGAAACGTCCCTCATGTGAAAAAAGGCGGCTGCCTACTCT
>OLRO01000061.1_pt1 | contig 103087 bp, 141 predicted proteins | sample 1673131 | NCBI WGS metagenome assembly OLRO01 (sample SAMEA3136757, study PRJEB25190) | human gut metagenome | biome: human gut; feature: human-associated habitat; material: faeces | place: Austria | collected 2013 | reverse complement strand
TTAATATAGGGGTATAGCTCAGTTGGTAGAGCAGCGGTCTCCAAAACCGCGTGCCGAGGGTTCAAGTCCTTCTGCCCCTGCCATCAAAGGGCTACAAAAAAGATGTAGCCCCCGAAACCCCCGATTTTATCGGGGGTTTCGCCGTTTCTACGGCAGAAAAAACAACAAGCGATTTTGTAGATGTGAAAAAGATACTTTTCCCTTTCTGAAATGAGTTGAACTCTCACACAACCGAATATCCGCAGTCAAGCGCATGGATCAATCAAGTCCATGCGCTTTTTTTATTTCCGCAGAAAGGAGGAAAATGATGCGAAAGCAAACCGACTTAGCCAAGGTCAAGCAAACAGCCCGATCTCTGCTCTTCACGGATATACACGAAACAGAGTTCTCTCCCGTGATCGTCAGCCACCCATTCACAGACTCCGGTTTTGTTGCATCCCCAAATGCAAACGGAGAGATCGGACTGCTCAACATCACCGAGAGTGATGCCGATCAAAGACGATGGCGAGAGTATATGGGCAAGCTCATCGACGGAGCCAAAAGCGCCTATGAGATATATATGATGATCACCAAACCCTATGGGCTGACATTTCTGAAATACACAGCCCAAGATCTGTCGCAAGAGGATCTGTCAAACATTCTCGCCAGCGCATGGACAAGAGCCGAAGCCCCCAACATGGACGTGAATGTCAGCAAGGCGAAGCTCCTCTCCCTTTTCAAGCAGGCAGATCCAACGGTTCTCATGGAGCAAGATGAATATGTCCAGTTCAAGATGCTGGACGATCCGGTTACCGTATACCGCGGAGTCACAACACACAACGCAAAAAATGTGAAGGCTCTGTCATGGACACTGAGCCGAGAAACAGCCGAATGGTTTGCCAACCGTTTCGGCGAGAAAGGAACGGTCTACGAAGCGCAGATCGATAAAAAGCATATATACGCATATTTCAGTGGAAGGAACGAATCCGAGGTGATCGTCGATCCTTCCTATCTGACAAACATTACGGAGGTACAGGATCTGTCCTCCGATTTTTTATTATCACAATAACGGAGGTAACGAAATGACCATATACCAGGAAGAAATGCAGCGAAAGGCGCAACGCTACGGATGCATTACCGATTATGACGAAGCGGATCAGCTCCTGCTCATCTCGCATAAAGGAGTCCATCTCACCGCAGTCAACCCCGAAGGATTTATGTTCTACAACAGCAAAGAACTCACCGATCCCGAATCCCGTGAGGTGTTCTCTCATCTTGTGGACGATGCCGAAACCGTCCGAGAGTATGTCGGACTCTATGAGTCCTCACCGCAGATGAAACCGAAGGACGTGCAGAACTACCGCAAGTTATCCGAGTACGGCGATGTGGTGTTCGCCGGAATGTACAGTCAAAAACACGGCTTCATGTTCTGTAGCTGGCGACAGTCAGATGGCGGCAAATATCTCGCACATGGTGACTATTCACCCGACTACCTCTCCTCCAAGGAGAACTTCGCCGTCCGTGCCGGACTCGTCGATAACAACAAGCTGTTCACCCAAGAAGAAGCCGAGCAACTGTTCAAGTGTGCAGCCTTCGCAAGAGATAACTGCGAATCGCTGACCTACGATCAGGACCACAGCCTCATGGAACTGATGGAGAAACTCCAAGATGCCTACCCGTCCCTAAAGGAGAATCCGCCCTCCTTCGATGACGGCGAAAGCCCACAATTAAATATGTAAGTAATCACACAGCCCACGGTTTTGAAACCCAAACAAAACCGTGGGCTTTTTCTATTTCAACGAAAGGAATCAATGCCTATGTATTTTTCAGACAGTTATGAACTGCGACAACTCGAAAAGCTCATGAGAGCGATCCCCAACTTCCGATCGAGAGGTCACGGCGTGATGATCCTCCACCGTTATGAATACACAGAAAGAGATTGCGACTGCCTTGCCTGTCCTCACTTTATCAGCAGAAAAAGAGGATGCGGTGCGGATAAATGCCCGTGCATCGGCGAAAGGATCACTGCCGGAGCCGCAACTCTAAAGGAAACCGTTGCCGAAACAATGGCAGCTATTAAGTACCCGCCCTTTGTCGAAAGGCTCATTCAATATCTAAAAGAAAGCGAGGGAAACCCCATGTACTTCAGGAACGAAAAGCACCGTACCGTCTTCACCGAAGCGGTTGCTAAGCTGGATAAAAAGGACTATGCACTCATGGCGGCGGTGTACCTGCTCACCGCAGACTGCCGACTGTGGAGCATTACCGGACGGTACGTTCAGAGAAACGAAATCCTGTTTGAGAACATCCATCTCAAAGGCAGTACCGCAAACGGATACACCCTCTACTGCACTGCAAAGGATCTGTACCTCGGTACCAAGAATCTGACCATCGGCGACCTTGCGGATACGACGATCATCGAACCGAAGATCTTCGGCGTTATTTGCAACGCAATGGCTATCCGCAGATACGGCTTGGGTGCTGTGAAATTCAAGGAAAGGACGAATAACCAATGATCAAAGTAACCGTGCGATACAACGACCACCTGGTCGACATCCACTTCCCATGCTCTGAAACCACACTCCAGTCGGCGCTCATGGAGATACACGCCGCCGACGATAATCCACCCGAACTGTTCGTTACAGACGTTATCTTCCCCGAAGAACTCAATCACCTAAAAGACCGTTTCGTCAATCTGGATGAGCTGAACTACCTTGCCAAGCGTATGGAGAGCTTCTTCGGTACGGAGGAAGAACAGTTCTACGAAGCCATGAAGCAAGAAGGCTTCACCGAGCTGAAGGATCTCATCAACCTGTCCTTCAATCTCAACAAATATTGCCTCATTCAAAACATCGGCAATATGGGCAAGATCGGCCAAGAGTATCTCCTCAACCGTGACGGCGCCATTCCTGCAAACGATGATGCCAACCCCAAATACGCCGAGATCGGCAGACGGCTCATGCAGTCCGGCACCGGAATCGTTACCGAACACGGTATTCTCTTCGTGGATGAGGATATTCCATTCCAGGAACTGTATGACGGGCAGGTCTTCCCGCCTTACCTCTACGATGCAAGCATTCTCTGCACCGCAAAGGCAGAATACCAGGGCAAGGTGGAATATCTGTACCTGCCTTGTGAGAGAGCCGCCATCGACAAATCCATCGGCAGGCTGGGCGCACCCGATGCCGATTCCGTCAGCATCATCCTCGATGACTTCATGGTAGATAACCCCGAATGGATGCGACGTCTGCGTGAGATGACATCAAGCGAAAGCATCTACGATATCAACGACCTTGTAGGAGCCATCAGCAATGCGGATATGCAGCTCGACAAGCTGACCGCCGTTGCGGAATATGCCGGAGTCGAGGATGCAAAATCCATCACAGCTCTCGCCAACAGTCTCGGCCTGTTCACGCTGATCGAGGATGCCGAGGATCATGAGGACGTGGGCAAGCACTTTGTGGAACACGATCCCGACTACGGCGTACCGGAAACCGTTGTGGATTTCATTGACTATGATATGCTCGGTGAGCATATCGCAGACGAGCTGAACGGTCTGTTCGTATCCTCCGGCTTCGTCTGCATGGAGCCGGATTATTCTATCAGCGATGTCCTCGATACCGATCAAGGAATGCGATTAGGAGGTATGTAAAACATGATAACCGCAGTAATTCAGCATAAAAACGACACCCTCGTGGTGGAGCTTCCGAAGTCAAACACCGACCTGCAAATCAAGCTCCTCTCCATCGGCGTGAGAACTCTGCCGCAGAACATCAAGCTGTTCGGCGGTGAGGATGCAGAGGTGGACGTGCAGCTCGCATCGGGCAGCCGAGTCGGACAGCACCTGTGCCGACTGTTTAATACCGAAAATAGCCTCGGCGACGTGAACACAACTGCCTACCTCGTGCAGACCGCAGACGAAAGCATCAAGACCGACCTGGAACACGATATCTACTACGACCAATACAGTACCGCCGCGGAGCTGATAAACGACATCAAGGACAGAACCTTGGCGCTCGGCCCGGTGAAAATGAGCTTGTATTTTCCCTTAACGGGTAACATCGACGAAGGCGACGGCAACCCCTTCACCGTAGGCGACTCCTTCCTCTACGATTACCGATACGACATCAACGACCTCATCGAGGAATACCAAGACCGTGACGTGGAAGATATCCTCGAATACTTCGACGGCGACGCAAGCGCAAAAGCCAAACTGGTATCGGCACAGTGGTCGACCGAGATCGTGGACGGAACGCTCTACGGTAAGGTGGATCTGCGGCTCCGTGAGGAACTGACAGAAAGCGAGTTAACCTCCGTGAAGGACTGGATCACCGGACAGAACTCGGATGGAGCCTTTGAGTGCCTCGAAGATCATCCCATCGACAGCGAGGACGGTAAACTGTCAATCTCGCTCTGGCACGGCGGTAACGATTACTTCGTATCTACCCGTGACGAGTTGGATGAATATATTGCACAGCAAAATGAACCGAAGATTGGAGGGATGTGATATATGGCTGTGTTATTTTCCGCAGTAACGGTAACCTCGGACAGCGATCAAGCGGAATTCCTCGTTGCAGGTGTTCCCAAGAGCTATGCTGATCTCGAAGGCTGGACTGCATTTGAGAGTTTCATGAATGAGGTGGACACGGAACAGGATATCAAAGTCCACGTGGCAGCATGTCTCTACGGAGAAGGCGAACAGTTTATTGCGACACCCGAAGAAGTTGCATACTTTACAATGCGGGCGGCAGAAACCGATGACTTCTTCTACGACCACTGCACCGATGCCGGACACAGCGATTTCACGATCCCGTGGTCACCGAAAGAACTATTCGGAATGGAGATGAATTAGTATGTCAATTTTCGATGATTGGAGCCGTATGGCAAAGGAGAACCGAGCCAAGTATCCGCCCGGCACACGGATCATGCTTCTCAGTATGGACGATCCCCATCACCCCGTGCCGCCCGGTACGAGAGGAACGGTGGAACACGTCGATGACGCCGGCACAATCCACATGAAATGGGATAACGGAAGAAGCCTCGGCATCTGCACAGAGGTGGACAGCATCCGCACACTGACCGCCGCCGAGCTTGCTGAAGAACAGGCAGAAAAGGAAGAACAGCAAGAGAATCCCACCGAGGACAACGCTCCCGACGAGGACGAAGCTCCCGTCATAAGTATGTAGGAGGACAGTCCATTGGAATACGAAATCTATATCCCGCAGCCCCAAGCGGATGCCCTTCTCGCAGAAGCGGCTGACCGTGGCACCTCGGTAGAGGAACTTCTCACCGAGATCATTCAAAACTATATGGAAAGGAACGATGACATTGGCTGACGAAAAGAAAGGCATTACCGTCAAGATCGATGCTGACCTTCATGCAGAGGTCAGAGAATATATCGAGCAGCACGGAATGACGATGGCAGAGTTTATCACCCTTGCCGTCGACAACGAATTACACCCCAAATACCAAAACAAGGAGGAAAAGAACATGGGTAATATGCGCACAATGGCGTTTCAGGTGCCGGAGGAACTGTTTCAGAGGATCAAGGGCTACCTGCAGCGCAACAACATGAGTCAGAAGCAGTTCGTCCTCGGACTGATCGAAGCAGAGCTGGACCGTGAACAGGCACAGCGAAACGGTGTGACCGAGGATCAGCAGACCGGAGGTGTCGATACCGAGGAAGGCATAAGCAACGATCCCGAAGCCGTAGACGGCACAGGCGGTGACGGCACCGACGAGGATGAAACGGAGGACGAATCCGAAGACTTCGGCATGAGTATGGGCGGTATGTAAGCAACCGCAGAATCGAGGTGAAATAACAATTAAATAGGAACGGTCGGATGCCCTATGGCGATCCGATTTTTTGATATGTTCGCAGGTATCGGTGGTTTTCGCAGCGGACTCGAAGCGGTGGGCGGCTTTGAATGCATCGGTCATTGCGAGATCGATAAAAAGGCAAACCAAGCCTACAACGCAATCTACCAACCGAAAGGAGAAATCTACTTTGAGGACGCTACAAAAATTGATACAAACGACCTGCCGGACATTGACCTCATCTGTGCGGGCTTTCCATGCCAAAGCTTCAGCGTGGCTGGCAAAAGGCTCGGATTCAGGGACGATACAAGAGGAACTCTCTTCTTCGAGGTTGCCCGAATCGCTGAAGCGAAACGGCCTCCACTTCTTCTCTTGGAAAACGTCCCCGGACTGCTATCGCATGACGGAGGCAGGACGCTGTTTACCATCTTCTCCACGCTTGTTGAATTGGGGTATGATATCGAATGGTGTGTGCATAACAGCGCGTTTTTCGGAGTCCCCCAGCAGCGGCGCCGCCTGTATATTGTCGGATATCTTGGAAACCAATGTACCGGAGAGCTATTTCCTCTCAACTGCGGCAATGCGGAAGATCTCAAGCAACTCATCCCCGGACCGCAAGGTCAGCGTGTCTACGATCCAAGCGGAAGTGCCTGCACTCAATGCGCCGGCTCCGGTGGATGGGGCGGTAAAACAGGACTGTACTTCATAGACATGAACCCCGATCCTGTCATTACCGATCATGCAAGATGCATCACCGCAAGACAGGATTCCGGCATCAGTAGCCACCGAGGTGAACACTCCGGTGTCATCGTGGTGGATGACGAGGACGAGCCGAGAGCCGTACTCATCCCCGACCGAGAAACGGTGCGGCAGCAAGGACGGCGTGTGAAAGAACCGAACGAAGCCATGTTCACGCTTACGGCACAGGACAGACACGGTATATGGCACAGAGGCCGTATCCGCAAGCTGATGCCCATTGAATGCTGGCGGCTCCAAGGCTTCACAGATGAACAATTCTATAAGGCACAGGCGACCGGACTCAAGGACGGTCACCTATATAAGATGGCAGGCAATGCGGTGAGCGTTCCTGTCATTTCTGCTATCGGGCGCAAGCTCCTGCAGCTCGATGAAATCTATCACCTTACGAAAGGACGGTGTGAAGCGTGATAAAAGAAAAAACGCTAACCATAGAGCTGTCGCATGAGAATCCGCTCGGCGACGGCTATTTTTATGCCATGTTGGATCTGCCTGCCGAAGAACATGAGATCAGGGATGCCATCCAACGAGCAAGGATGCTTGGACGTGAGAACTCCTTCCGAAGCATCGGCATCCTCGACTGCGGTGCGTGGCCGGAGCTGTTGTATTACAGACTGGACTCGCCGACCATCGACGAGCTGAACTTCTTTGCTAACCGCATTGCACAGATGGATGACAGCGAACTCGCTATCTTCCGTACCGTTGCGCCGAATGTTCCAAGATACATACTGAAAGCATGATCCACTACTTAGAGGATTATATGTACTGTACTAGAAAGCTGGGGCTTTATGTGCAGTTAGTAGCATAAATTATATAGGGGTTATCTAAATATATTTACCTCCTGTGATTAAGTTATATAAAGACTAAATCACAGGAGGTTTATTTTTATGATAACAGTAGAAAAACTGGAAAAAGGTACTTATTTTGATGATGCTTTTAAGATCTCATTTAGATACGATCCCACTACTGTAGCTAAGGTAAAAGAGCTGGCAGAGCGGAGATACTTACCAGAGGATAGGGCGTGGGAGATCCCAGCACATGAGCTACCAGCTCTCATAGAGAAAGTAGGGCTTAGCAATATCAAAAGTGAGGAGGCTGTAGTACAAGCTCTCAATACTAAGGAGATCGAGGATAAAAGGGAGGCTACACAGGAGAGGCTAAAGGGTATTAAGCCTGTAAGAGATTTTGATTTTAAGACAGCTCCCCTCCCTCATCAGATCGAGGCTTTTAATTATGGAATGGAGAAAAACTCTTTACTTATCGGAGATGAGCAGGGCTTAGGCAAAACAAAGGAGAGTATTGATATTTGTGTAGCCAGAAAGAAAGAGCTCATTAAAACCCTTATTGTATGCGGAGTAAACTCTGTAAAATATAACTGGGAGAAAGAGATCCAGATCCACTCTAACGAGGGCTGTGTAATGGTAGACGGTAAGACAATGGATGTTAGAGTACAACAGCTAAATGACTGGTACAGAGGTTCCTCTTATTTTGGGGTTATCAATATTGAGAGCCTCAGAAATGAGAAAATACAGGATGCTCTCTATTTGGGGATTAAGGATGGATATATAGGGGCTATTATTGTGGATGAGATCCACAAGGCTAAAAACGGAGGCTCTCAACAGGGAAAAGCTCTTAGATTTTTGAAAGCTCCAGTTAAGATAGGATTATCTGGTACTCCAATGAATAAAGCGGAGGATCTGTGGAATATCCTTACATGGCTGGGAGTAGAGAGGAGATCCTTTTATAGTTTTAGAAATGCCTATTGTACTATGGGAGGTTTCGGAGGCTATAAAGTAATCGGATATAAAAACTTAGATAGCCTCAATGCTGAGTTAAATACTGTAATGCTTAGAAGAAAGAAAGAGGAGGTACTAGATCTCCCTCCTAAGCTATACAGTACTGAGTATGTAGAACTTACCACAGCTCAGAAAAAACAGTACAGGGATATTAAAAATGGCATTGTAGCGGATATGGAGAATATCTTAGCCTCTGTTAATCCTCTTAACTGTACTCTCCGCCTCAGACAGCTTACCAGCGGTAATCCTAACTTAACAGATGATAGCCCTAAGCTGGATCGTATTAAGGAGATGCTAGAGGAGGAGATTATCCCTAACGGTCACAAGGCTATCATATTTTCTCAGTGGAGCACAATAGCTAAGGATCTGGGGATAGAGCTTAGTGAATATGATCCGATTGTAATTACAGGAGAGGTACCTCCAGAGCAGAGGCAGAGATTAGTAGACAATTTCCAGACTAACCCACACTGTAAAGTAGCTATAGGAACTATCGGAGCTATGGGTACTGGATTAACCCTAAATAAAGCCTCTTATGTATTCTTTATGGATAAAGCGTGGAATAGCGGAGATAATGCACAGGCTGAGGATAGAGCCCACAGAATAGGCACGGTAGGGGCTGTAAATGTAATCTCTATGGTGGCTAAGGGTACCATAGATGAGGCGGTAGAGGATTACCTGTTAGAAAATAAAGATCTCATTGATCGAGTAGTAGACGGTAAGGGATCTAAGCAGGATATTAAAACCATCCTCAATAAATTACTTAGCATTTAATATACAGGTGTGGTATAATAACTCAAAACGGAGGTACATAATGAGAGCGATAACAGTAGATGCAGATACAGGAAAAAGAATATATACAAGAAAAGAGGTAGCGGATCTGGTAGGAGCCTCTACTCAATCTATCCGCCTCTGGGAAGATGCTGGAGCTATTCCAGCCAGTGTAAGAGATGAGGGAGGCTATAGATACTGGTATGAGGAGGATCTGGAGGCTATAAAGGCTTATGCCTCATTACCGAGAAAAGCAAAACTTAAAAAGTAGCCCTAAGTGTGAGGAGAGTGTAACAGCTCTCCTCTTTTTTTGCCCTTAATTTTGAGGGCTATCTAAAAATTTACCGTTTGTGTGATTAGGTTAAGTATCAAAAGAAAAGGAGGTAAGCAGGATGCTTAAAATCAGTTTTACAAATGCTGAGGTATCGGATCACGGATACGGTTTAGAGGTAAATGGTAAATCCTTAGAGGATATTATCTCTACCGCCTTAGGAACTAAGGTAAAAGGTAATGGCGGTTACGGATCTGGATTACCTAGCTTTAGCTCTAATAGCTGTGATGTAACGGTTACTATCAATCCACACGATAAAGAGTGTGATATTGAAACAGAGGATAACGTGTGGCACAGCGTAGAGGAAATGGAGGCAGAAAAGAGTGAGCAGTTTCAAGAGGAAAATGCAGAGGCAGATCCAGAAAAATAATGGTACCCTCCTCCACAAAAAGGTAGTAGCTAGAAAGATGGGCTGTAAATCCGTGGAGGAGTATAACCGTAGAATGGCACGCAGAGAAAAGAATTTAAAAGAGATGGAGGATAACAAAGATGGCAAATGATTTTACAGCAAGGGTAGCAGGTATCAGCGTAGAGCTTGGTATGAGTGTACAGAATAAGAGTGGTATCTGGTGTAAGCCTACAGTAAAGATGGATATTAAGATTGATGGAGGTACGAACCCTCAGCAGAGAGAGGCTATTATTAAACAGGCTTTTGATGAGGTTTGTGATAACATTGAGAAAACCATCTCAGAGATGGAGTAATACTTACAGGGGGGGGAGAGTATCTCTCCTCTCTCCTTAACTGGAGGTAATTATGGCAAAACAGATAAAAGTAAGAGAGGATAATTACTTTGCTGTACAGGGCTGGATGGTAACAGAGCTAAAACTAAAGGGTAACGCACTTATGCTCTATGCGATCATCTACGGATTTTCTCAGACTACTAACACAGCTTTTACAGGGAGTGTAGATTACCTCTGTGAGTGGCTGGGTGGTGTATCAAGACCTACGGTAATTAACACTTTAGATAACCTAGTTAAGCAGGGGCTCCTCACTAAGAGTAGTACCACTAAAGGAGCTCTCATTTACAACAGCTATACAGCTTTAAGACCGAGTAAAAAAATTTTATCCGATGAAGATCCAACGAGTAAAAAAACTTTACCCGATACGAGTAAAAATTTTTTACTCAATAAAGATAGTAAAGATAATATAGAAAAATCCATCTCTAAAGAGATGGAGGGCAAAGCCCCTAAAAAGAGATCTTATAGTACTATCTTAGAGGATCCTGTTAATAAGTTTGTGAAAGAGGCTCTTAGTAAATTTATACAGTACTGTAGGGGTAAAAACTATACGCCTAAGGTAACTACTGTAGAAAAGTTTGCTAGTACTCTTAGAGATAATGCTAGAGAGGATCCTGTAGTGGCTCTGGCTATTGTGGATCAAAGTATAGATAAGGGATGGAAAGATCTCTATCCACTTAAGAACTATGGTAGACAGGGAAAGCCTACAGCGGTTAGTAAAAAGTTTAGCGGTAATACCCTTAAAGATGCTGAGGGTAAAGATATTGTGTTTAAGTAATCTGGAGGAGGGTGTAAAAGCTCTCCTCTAAATTTTTACCTCTTTTGTGATTAGGATTACTCAAAAGGAGGTAAAAGCGGATGAAATGCTATGCAAGTGATTATTGCCAGAAAGATAAAAGTTCCTGTAGTGATGTATGCGGAGGCTACAGAGTACTTAGAGCTTTATACAATTTAAGCAGGATCCCAGAGAGATACCGTTATACTACCGCTCTTAAGCCAGAGAATGGAGAGGATCTGGAGGCGTTTACAAAGCTGGATAATTATAAAAATGATGTGCTCAGTATGGTAGATGAGGGCAGAGGTTTATATATCTGGGGAAAGAGTACAGGGAATGGTAAAACCTCATGGGCTTGTAAGATTATGAGTTACTTTTTCAGAAAAATAGCTTTTAATACAGGGCTGGAAAATGAGGGGCTATATATTTTTCTCCCCACATTCTTAGAAGATCTCAGAGATAACTATGATAACAAAGATCCAGAGTTTGATGAGATACTTAGAATGATAAAAACCTGTAGGCTCCTCATCATAGACGATATAGGAGCAGAGAGAGTAACGGACTGGGTAAGGGAGAGGATGGTAAGCATCATAAATACCAGAGTATCTAATAACCTTACTACGATCTATACCAGTAACCTCTCTCCAGAGGAGCTTAGGAGTGAGTTAGGGGATCGGATAGCCAGTAGAGTATTAGGATCCTCACAGGTAGTAGAAATTACAAGCGGAGATAGGAGGGGATTATAAATGGCTAATATGATTGAGCAGAGCTTACTCTGTAAGGTATTAGATGCTCCAGATCTGGAGATCCTCCACTCTAACGGAGTAGTAGAGGAGATGTTTCTTACCTGTAAGGATGAGATCCATTTTATCATAGAGCATTATAACAGCTATAAGCAGATGCCAGATAAACTAACCTTTTTAGGCAGGTTCAAAGATTTTCAAATGCTGGAGGTTACAGAGAGTACAGATTACTTAGTATACAAGCTCAAAGAGGCTTATACATATACTAAGCTGGTGCCTCTGATTGAGGATACAGCAAAGGTAGTAAAAGAGGATAGTATTAAGGCGATCCAGTACCTCAAAGAGGAGATAGAAAAGCTGGAGAAATCTGTACCAGTGAGCAGGAATAAAGATGGCTATGATATTATCTCTAACGCTGGAGATCGTCTTACAGAGTATAAAAAGCGTTGTGAGGTAAAGGGGCTTATAGGTATTCCTACAGGTATCCCTAAGCTGGATGAGATTACTAATGGCTGGCTCTGGGGAGAGGATCTGGTAGTACTCACAGGGCGTACTAATGTAGGTAAAACATGGATCGGAGAGTACTTTGCTACTATGGCGTGGAATATGGGTTATAAGATCCTTATGTACTCTGGAGAGATGAGTACCGCTATGGTTGGTTTTCGTTTCGATACTCTCAATAAGCACTTTAGTAACATGGGGCTCCTTAATGGATCTGGTACTCTGGGAAAGAAACCAGATACAGACGGAGCAAAGTACTTACAGGAGGATTATGAGAAGTACATAACACAGCTCCAGCAAAAGAGCGGATTTATCGTAGTTACTCCAGATGATTTTGAGGGGCGTAAGCCTAATGTGGATGAGATCAAGAGCTTAGCTATTAAGCATGGGGCGGATATGATTGTAATAGATCAGCTCTCTCTTATGAGTGATAAGCGTAGGGCGGATATACCTAGAATAGCTTATAACAATATCTCAGAGGATCTCTTTTTGATGAGTAAGGAGCTTAAAAAGCCTGTACTCCTTATGGCACAGGCTAACCGTGAGGCAGTTAAGAACCGTAAAAAAGGAGAGAGCCCAGAGCTCCACGATCTGGCAGAGAGTGATGGTGTAGGACAGAACGCCACAAGAGTATTATCTCTATCTGTGATAGATGGCACTCTTAAGATCAGTGTTAAGAAAAACAGATATGGTATCAATAACAAAGAGGTACTTATGATCTGGGAAGTAAACACAGGATACCTTAAGCCTCTCCTTAGCGAAAATCTAGAGGAGAGCACAGAGGATAAAAAGGATGATAAACCAGATGGAGAAAAGGATAAAGGAGGAGAGAAAGATTATGGTTTCTAAAGGCGGAGTACCTAAGGGGAGGATCATCCCTGTATATCTTACAGATGAGGGAGATGTGTACCCTATTTATTTACATGAGATGGGAGAGTTAGAGATTATACAGAGGCTTGTAGCAGGTATCTTAGATAATAAAATTGTGGTGGATACTAATACCAGAATTAACTCAGAGAATGATAAAATCTCTATTTTTGATTTAAGTAAGAAAAAATAATAAAAATTTCTCTAAATGTTACCTCTTTTTCTGATTAGGTTAAGTAAATCGGAAAAGGAGGTACTTTTTTATATGACGATTACAAGTAAGGAAGTAGCGGAGATGCTGGGAAAGAGGCACGATAACCTTTTAAGAGCGATCCGCAAATATATTACACAGTTAGGAGATGAGGCTCCTAAGTATTTCTCAGAGGATCCAGATAAGGGCGGTAGATTGTACCACATTACTAAGGCTGGCTGTGATCTTATGGCAGGGCGTATTATCGGAGCTCAGAGTGAGGCTTTTAAGACTAAGTATGCTCCAGTGTTTGGAGAGGAGGCTCCTGTAGAGGCGGTAGAGGAAAAGCAGGAGGAGACACAGGAGAAAGCCTACACAGTAGAGGAGGTAGCCCAGATCTTAGGCTGTAGTGAGAGAAATGTATACAGAAATATCCAGAGCGGAAAGCTGGAGGCTGTAGAGCGTGAGGTAATGATCCCTACTCTTAAGAAGTTTGTAACAGAGGAGGCTCTGGAAAAATATAAAGCAGGGAGGGCTAGTTAATGAACTACTTTGAAATGAAATGGAGGCTCTCCGCTTGCAGAATACAAGCAGGATACTCACAGGCAGAGGTAGCAGAGATCTTAGGCTGTAGTGATAAGACTATTGTTAGCTGGGAAACAGGTAAGACAGCTCCTAAGATGGAGAAAGCACAGGAGCTTAGTGATCTGTACGGTATCCCTCTGGCTTATATGGATTTTTCAAAGGCTGGAAACTCTACACCTCTTAGAGAGCGTGAGAGTGAGCCACAGATCCCAGCTTTTTAATTTATAGGAGGAAAAAAAAGATGATTAAAGGACAGTTTGCAAAAAATTTACACAAAGCAGTTTCAGAGAGAGGGATTAAGCAGGTAGAGCTTGCTAAGGTGCTGGAGGTACCGCCCACTACAGTAAATGGGTGGATGAGAGGAGCCCATTTACCAGACATTGAGAAGTTAATGGAAATTTGTGATTATTTGGAAATGCCTGTAGGAGAGATGTTAGGAGATCATAGACATATTAACGATTTAGACGAGGTTAAGCATCTTATGGATGTATCGCTTAAACAGAAAGCCTATATTGAAAATTTAGAGGCGGAGCTTAATGAGTGTAAAATGTTAAATAATCAGCTTATGAGCGATCTGGATGCAGATGAGGGGCTTGCAGAAATTTGTGTGAATGAGTTTATTGCAGATACCATAAAGGCTGTAAAAGACGCTGGCGTAAAGAAGATTACGGTTGAGTTTTGATAAAGAAAAAGAGCCAGCTTTTGCAGGCTGGCTCCATCCAGAGGATTACTCCTCTTTAAGATTTTGTAGCTCATTGATGCGTTGAGCTAATCCCTTAAGTAGCTCCAGATCCTTATCTGATAGTGAGATAGATAGCTTAAATAAATCGTATAGAGAGGGCTTACTCTCTAAGATCTTTGAGATTAAAGCAGGATCAGTAGAAAACTTTTCCTGTGAGAAAATCTCTGGATCTCTTAGGAGATCCGTAGCATCTATCCCTAGATAAGTTGCTACAGCCTCAATCCTATCCATTCTAGGAGTGTTCTTTCCAGTACACCATTGAGAAACTGTAGAGGAGCTGTAGTGGAGATCGTTGATTAGATCTTGCTGAGTTTTACCTTTTACCGCTAGGTAGTAGGTAAGTGCTTTAGCAAATGTACTCATTGTTTTTACACCTCCTCTCCTTTGAGGGATAAGTTAATTATACAGTATTACAGAGAAAAAGTAAAGTAAAACAGAGATAAAACTCTGTAAAACAGAAAATTAGGTATTGACATCTCTGTGAAACAGGATTATATTATAATTGTTCTCTGAGAAACAGAGAGAACACAGAGGGGGTACTACCCTCATATATTTTTGCTATCAATCTCTATTAAACAGAGAATGATATACAATAAAACAGAGATAAAGGAGGTACAAGCTAATGAATTTAGCAGAGTTAAAGGAGGCTTATAAAGCCAGAAAGTTAGCCTTAGACAGTGCAAAGAAAGAGGAGGAGAAATACAAGGCACTCCTTAAGGATGCGATGTTAGAGGCTGGAGAAAGTGATTACACGGATGAGGCTGGATACCGCTTTGAGCGAATTGTGCAGGAGCGTAAGAGCATGGATGAGGAAAAGCTCTTAGCAGAACTCCATGAGAGAAACCTTACTAGCTGTATCGCAACTAAGGAGGTTGTAGATGAGGATGCAACTCTTAAGGCGGTAGAGGCTGGAGAGTTGCCACAGGAAGTATTAGCAGATGCCTTAAAGGTAACAGAGGTAGTAATGCTTAAGCTCACAGCTCCTAAAAAGGCAAAGGCTAAAAAGTGATAACGATCTGGAAAACTCCAATAGTAGCCACAGTAGAGCAGGTACTTAAGGATCTTAAGCTCCAGCTCTACGGAGCAGGGCTACTTAAGGAGATTAAAAACACAGGATCGGATCTTATGTGTACTTGCCCTTTTCACGCAAACGGTAAGGAGCATAACCCATCTTGCGGAGTGCTCCTACAGCAAAAGGTAACAAAGGATAAGACCTACGAGGCTGGTACAGTGCATTGCTACACCTGTGGATACACAGCGGATCTACCTCAGTTTGTAGCGGATCTGTTAGGGCTGAGTAGCCCAGTAGAGGGCTTTAAGTGGCTGGTAAATCAGTACAACTACCAGACGGAGGAGAGAGAGCTCCCAGATCTGGATATGTACAGAGGATCCACAGCTAAATCCTCAGTACTGGAGGAGAGCTTAGTAAAGCAGTACACACAGAACCTCCTACAGAGTGAGGAGGCGTGTAGGTACCTACATAAAAGGCGGATAGCTAACTGGGTACTAGAGGCTTATGAGCTGGGGTTTGATCCAGAGGATAAAACAGTACTTTTCCCTGTAAGGGGCATGGATGGGAAAGTGATCTTTTACAAAGGCAGGAGCATAGCTGGAAAGCATTTTTATAACGCCAAAGAGGTAGATAAAACCTCCGTAGTGTTTGGGCTCTGGGAGATCCTAAACGGATCTTTTAGCTGGGGTACATCGGATCAGATAGAGGAGGTTTGGATTACAGAGAGTGAGATAGATGCTCTCAGCCTTATCTCTTATGGAGTACCAGCGGTAGCCATCATGGGATCACATATCTCAGAGGATCAGTGTAAAGAGCTGGAGCGTACACCTTTTAGGCGGTTTGTACTTGCCACAGATAACGATGATGCAGGGAGAAAAGGAGCCTCCCAGATCAAGAGGTTACTGATACCTAAAGGTTTTCGGTTTATCAACCTCAAATGGCATACGAGCCTAAAGGATATTAACGATCTTGTCAAAGAGTACGGAGATGGCTGGAAAGACCATCTCACAGGATATTAAAGGAGGAAAACAGGATGAGTAAAGGATTTATTACAGGAACAAATGAGGAACTTATTAAAGCGTACAAAGAGAGTAGAGATGAGAGCTATCTTAAAGAGCTCATAGAGGATAACAAGGGGCTTATTAACCTTTTAGTATCCCCATATTTAACTTCTATCCCTAATTCTGAGTTAGAGGATCTTACAAGTGAGAGCTATATACCGATGCTCAGAGCTATAGAGGATTATGATCCAGAGCAGGGAGTAGCTTTTTCTACTCTCCTTAAGGTTTATGTACGCCAGCACCTTAACCGTTTATACAACGAGGCTACACGCCAGAAAAGATTTACAGGTACAACTCCAGATAGCTTAGATCGGTTATCTGAGATCAATAAAGAGGGCGGTACAGAAACCGATAGCACCTTTGAGGTAGAGTGTAAGGATTTTAGCTCTGTAGAGTTTATGGATCTCTTAGATAGCTTACAGCTCAATGATAAGGAGCAGGTAGCGGTAAATATCCTCATGGCTGGAGGAGCTAAGGGAGAGATTGCTAAGGCTCTCAATATTACTAATGCTACCGTGAGCTGGCATATCAAGAACCTTAAAAAGAAATTTATTTTAGCTGGTTATCAATATGCTGTCTAAATAATCTGGGCGGATGTGATTAAGTTATTTATCACGAAAAGCGAGGAGGTAAGCGGTATGAGTAGTTTAAGAACCCTGTTAGCCATCTTAAAAGGAGAGGCTGTAGTGCTTACTAAAAAGAGTGAGCATAAGGCGGATGTGCTGGTAGGAAAGAATGTGGATAAGCGTTTTGCTATCAACAGCATGGTAGGAGCTGTAAAGGCTTTGATGCTGTAGTTATAGAAAAAAAAATAATCAAGGAAAAACAGGAGGATACAGAAATGGGATTACAGGATCTTATTAACAAGTATGACAATGGAGGATTTTCTAAAACAGGCTGGTTTCAGTTAAAGGATGATGGAGATACAGCTACAGTACGCCTCCTCCATAAGGGAGAGGTAGGAGTAAAGGATGGAGAAACAGATTATGATTTTCCCATCTACGAGGTACACAAATTAGATGTAGACGGTAGCGGTAGAGATCGTACTTGCCTCTGTAAAGGAGAGAGCTGTGAGTTTTGTAAGAGCGGTAATAAGCCTCAGCTTAGAATGTTCTTACAGATGATTAACAAGGATGAGAAAGATAAGGATAAGCAGGTACAGCTCTGGGAGAGAGGCTTAACAGACATTAAGAACCTTATCGGCTTAGCTGGAGAGTACGGAGATCTCACTAAGAGAGATATTAAGATTAAGAGATCTGGAGCAAAGGGTAGCCTTAAGACTACATACCAGTATTTCCCTAAGGATCCTAGTGAGATGGAGATCCCAGAGCCTCAGAACTTAGTAGGCTCACTTATCTTAGATCTGGATCGTGAGGATCAGATTAAGGCTATCGAGGGTAGATTACAGCTTAACAAGGGTAACAATAACGATAGTAACAATGACAGCGGAGCAGGAGCTACAAGAGTATTTTAAGGCAGGGAGGGAGGCTAAAACCCTCCCTCTTTTATTAAACAGGAGGATACAGGATGGCAAGAGAGATACAGGTAGATATGAGTAGAGAGAGCGTGGATCTGGAGGATCTTAGTAGCAGATTAGCTCATAAAAAGGTATGTAATATAAATTTGAAAAGAAACCAGAATACCTTACTTAAAGGGCTGGAGGTAATAAATGAGCTGGTAAAGAGCGGTAGGCTCCATGCTGAGGGAGAGTATGAGATTATCCGTACTCCAGAGAGGCTTAAGGAGGTAATGGAAACCTACTTAACTGGAGTAAGTGAGTATGTACTGGATGTGGAAACTACAGGGCTGGATGTGTATAACGATATTTTAGTAGGTATCTGTTTATATAATCCAGATCTCCCTAGTTTCTATGTACCGTTTAATCATACGGATCTCCAGAATAAGAGAGTTGAGGGGCAAATGACAGAGGAGGAGTGTAAGGCGGTTATGCTCCCTTATCTGGCTAACGGATCCCTTAAGTGCATCAATCATAATATTAAGTTTGATGATAAAGTAGTTACTTTCCAGTGGGGGCAGAGGATCGCTAATGTATGGTGGGATACTAATATAGCTGGATGGGTACTTAATGAGAATGAGAAACACGGATTAAAACCGATGTATAACAAGTATATCCTCAATGGGGAGGGCTCAGATGAGGATTTTGGAGATCTCTTTGAGGGTATCCCATGTAACTATATTCCTATTGATATTTTTGCTATTTATGGTGCTAACGATGGTTTTAAAACATGGGCTCTGTATCAATTTCAGAAAAAGTATCTTAGAGAGGATCATCCGAGAGCAGACTATAGAAAGCTCTATCATGTGTTTAGAGATATTGAGATGCCTCTTATTGATGTTTGTATGGATATGGAGCTCAGAGGTGTAGAGATCCGTGAGGATTATGCTAAGGAGCTCTCTGTAAAATTTAATGCAGAGATGGCAGAGAAAGAAAAGCTCTGTGATGAGTATGTAGCTAAGTTTGATAAGTTTATAGAGGAAAATCCTACTCTTATGAGATTAACTAAGGGTACTAAGAAGATTAACTATAACAGCCCTCAGCAGGTGGCTTGTTTATTCTATGATATTTTCAAACTGAAAAGCGTATCCAGAAAAGAGCCAAGAGGCACAGGAGATAAGATAGTACAACAGCATAGAAACAAGGCTAAAAAGGCAGGTACTAAAAAGGGAGAGGAGTTTATCCAGTTTTTAGATAACTACCAGAGATACAAAGAGTGCGGAAAGCTCTTAGGAACTTACATAGATAAGATCCCAGAGGTTAAGTGTGCTAAGACTAATGCAGTACATACCACATATAACCAGTATGGGGCTAAAACAGGTAGATTTAGTAGCTCCGATACAGTTACTAAGATCAATCTCCAGAATATCCCTAGCCATGAGAAAAGCATCCGTAAGATCTTTAGAGCCAGAGATGGTTATAAGTTTGTAGGCGGAGATTTTAGCCAGATTGAGCCACGAGTACTCTCTTATGTATCTGGAGATGAGGCTATGCAGGAGGCGTATAGAGAGGGTAAAGATCTATATGCTATCATGGGATCTAAGGTATACGGTGTGCCTTATGAGGATTGTAGAGAGTTTTATCCAGATGGTACGGTAAACGCTGAGGGTAAACACAGGCGTACAACTATGAAAAGCGTACTTTTAGGTATCATGTACGAGCGTGGAGCTAAAGCCATCGGAGAGCAGTTTGATAAGAGTGCTGAGTGGGCTCAGAAACTTATTGACGATTTTTATAAGAGTTTTCCTAAGATCCAACAGCTCCGCCTTAAGGTAGAGAAGATGGCGGAGGAGTACGGATATGTAACTACCATACAGGGCAGAAAGAGAAGATTGCCAGAGATGCAGTTACCAGATCACGATGATTACCGCTATCAAGAGGCTCACAGGCAGAGCCTTAACGCTGTAATACAGGGATCCAGTGCGGATATTATGAAATTAGCTATGATCGCTATTTACAATGATCCTCAGTATAAGGCTCTGGATTGCCACATGGTAATAACCGTACACGATGAGTTAATCATGGAGGTACCAGAGGATCATATTAAGGAGGGAGCAGATCTCTTAGTAAACACTATGAAAAGAGTAGGACACAGCCTAATAGATCTCCCTATGAGCGTAGATGCTGAGGTAAATGATTACTGGTACGGAGAAAACTTAGCGGATGATTATTTAGAGGAGGAGTAAGCCTATGGGATATTTTCCTTTACCAGAGCTAAAGGGTAAGCCTAACAGGATCTTTGTAGATGGTAAAACTCTAAATCAGATAGCTAAGGAGAGCGGTATAAGGCTGGATACCGTACAGCATAGATATAGTAGAGGTATAAGAGATTATGAGGGCTTAACAAAGCCCTCTCATATCAGAGTAGAGCACGAAAAGACACAGAGGAAAACCTACTCTATAATGAGTGCTGGAGAGAGAGTAATGGAGAGGATCTGGGAGCTGGATATACCTCTCCAGACTATCTCCGATAAAACAGGGATAAGTAGATCTACAATATACGCCTTTTTATATAACGGTACAGATCTTAGCAGTATGAGGCTTGCTAAGATTTGTAGCTTTTTAGGATTATCAATGGATTATGTGATGGGATTAAAGGAGAAACCAGATGGCAAAATGTAAATTCTGTGGAGCTGAGGTAGCAGTAGGGGCGAGATGTACATATTGTGGCAGTAAGGCGGAGAGCTGGTACTATTCTGGAGAAGAAAAGAAACAGGCTATTACTCTTAATGCTGAGTATGATGATCTGGGGGCAGGGCGTAAGTTTTATAGAGGTAAATATTACATAGTGCAAAAAGGAGATAATCTCTGGAATATTGCAAAAAGGTTTTACGGAGCTGGAGCTGAGTATTATAGGATCGTGAGGAAAAACCATCTACAGGATCCTAACCATATAGAAGTAGGGCAGAAATTGTATCTTTAGGAGGCAAAAAGTGAGATATAAAGTATATGATGATGAAGATAAGAAAGAGAGAACTCTGGAGGAGTGCGTAACTCCTTTAGAGGTAGGATCTGTAAGGAGAGTACAGGTTAAAAAGGGAGATACAAGAGAGGTACACCACTTTAGAGTACTGGAGGAATTAAAAGCATGAGAGTGTATATAGCTGGAGCTATGACAGGAGTGTTTAAGTATAAAGAGAAATTTATTGAGGCTGAGGAGTATATAAGAGGGCTGGGGCATATAGTACTTAATCACTCATTTTTACCAGAGGGGCTCTCAGATTATTACGAGATCAATAAAGCTATGATAGATCAGTGTGATGCTATTTATGTTCTTTTGAATTATGAAAACTCTAAGGGTACAAAGAAAGAGATTGAGTATGCAAAGAGCACAGGTAAGCGAGTAATTTACCAGAATAGTACAGAGGTAAGAGATCAGAATGGTAATTCGTGGAGCTGGGTAAATAGACCTTTATGGTATAGTGATTATCCTGTAGGATATGGTAATTACTGGGAGTATCCGTGGAGAAGATGTTGGTAAAAATTTAATCTAAAGAAACCTCCTTTATGTGATTAGGATCGATCAAAACATAAAGGAGGTTTTTCTATTGAAAGTAGATATTTTTAACACAGAAAACAAGTATAAGATAATTTATGCAGATCCAGCATGGTTATACAGGGATAAGGCGGTAGCAGGAGGGAGAGGGGCTGGATGCCATTATACAGTAACCAGCTTAGAGGATATAAAGGCTCTCCCTGTGGAAAAGCTGGCAGATGATGATAGTGTGCTTTTTATGTGGGTTACAATGCCATTTTTAGAGGAGGCTTTTGATGTGATGAGATCATGGGGCTTTGAGTATAAAACCTGTGCTTTTACATGGATAAAGCAGAATAAGAAAGCAGATACTCTCTTTTGGGGTATGGGTAACTGGACTAGGGCTAATGCGGAGTTATGCTTATTAGGTGTAAGAGGAAAGCCTAAGAGAATGGATGCAGGAGTACACAGTGTAATTATGAGCCATATAGAGGAGCACAGTAAGAAACCAGCGGAAACGAGAGATAGGATTGTAAAGTTAATGGCAGGGGGGGGGCTACCTAAAATAGAGCTCTTTGCAAGACAGAGTATAGATGGCTGGGATTGCTGGGGAAATGAGGTATAAGAATTGTAGGAGGTGTAAAAAGCCTCCTCTTTTTTTATCTAAATTTACTTACCGTTTGTGATTAGGTTACTTATCAATCAAAACAGGAGGATCAAGGATGGTAAGACAGATTAAAAGAAAATGGAGAAGATTTTACAGAACTCATAGAGAGGGCTGTGAGTTGGTAGGAGATTTTATTGGAGCTGTAAGTATTTTTGTATTTTTATTTGAGCTCTATATCATCGGAGTTATGTTAGGAGGTCACTAATGGGAAATGTAATTTTAGGGCTTTTGTTAGTCGGCTACATAGTGGTTACTATCGTAAATCTGGTAATTGAGGTAAAGAGAGATAAAGAAACCAGACCTCTAAGGATAAGAGAAAGCAGATCCCAGATGTATTTAGCTTTTGAGCTTGCCAGATTTAATAAAAACATTGAAAAAGCCAGAGAGGAGGCGGAAAAGTAATGGGATTAAAGAGCTTAATAGCAGTAGCACAAGGAAAAAATGCAGAGAGCGTATCCTTTGAGGATAAGTTTCTTAAAAATTATGAGGAGGCTGTAAAGGCTAAGGAGCTGGAGGAGAGGCAGATAGCCCCATCTGAGTATATCCGCCCATCCTCTATGTATGGCTGTGAGCGTATGTTATTTTTCCAGAGAGTACACGGAGGCTCCCAGAATGGAGAGCAGAGTGAGGTAAATCTTATTGAGATATGCCAGAGTGGTACAGATAGGCACTTAGACATACAGCACATAGTAGAGCGGATGGATGGTGTAGAGTGCTTAGATCTGGAGGAAATGGTAAAAGAGGCACAGGCTAAAGGCATTAAAACAGAGTTTGTAGGCTGGAATGAGGATCATACAGAGGGCAGGTGTAAAAATGATGAGCTCTCTATCTATTTCCAGCCAGACGGAGTTATTAGATTTAATGGTAAGGATGTAATCTTAGAGATTAAAACAGAGAGTACTTACCAGTTTAGTAACCGTTATGAGCCTAAGGCGGATCATAAGTGGCAAGCTACTTGTTACGGTATGGGGCTGGGGATAGATTATATCCTTTTCTTTTATGAGGATAGAAATTTCTGTAAAAAGAAACCGTACCTCTGGAAAATAACCGATGAGATGAAACAGGCAGTACTTAACAAGATACGAACTATAAACAATGCTTGTAAAACAGGGATCCCTCCAGAAAAGGATGATAGCAAGTGTACTTACTGTAGATATAAAAATGAGTGTGCCTTAGTGGATGCTGGTAAGTGGGTACATCCTAACCCTCCAGAAAAGCCTCAGACAGCCCAGAAAGATACAAACAGAAAAAAGGCTAATAAGTCTACAGGTAAAAAGAAAAAAGCCTCTACAGGGCAAAATACAGCGTTGAGAGCGGTATGTGGTAACTGTGAGCATTGTGGTAGAGAGCTAGGAGCTTACTACTGTGGCATTGATAGAGAGGGATCTATGTATGTAGATCGCAGAAAGAAATGTAAGTTTACTCCTAGCAGATTTAAGGGGGTACAGGATGGCAAGTAATAACATCGGTAAAACCTTTGAGCAGGAGTTTAAGGAGTGTGTACCTCCAGATTATTACCTGTACCGCCTAAAGGATGATACAAGCGGATTTTATGGAGTATCTAATCCATGTGATTATATCCTTTTCAGATCTCCTTATCTCTTTCTGGTAGAGCTTAAAACTCATAAGGGAAAGAGCATACCGATAGCTAAGATCAGACCTAACCAGATACAGGGAATGGAGAAAGCTACTCAGTATGAGGGAGTGTATGGAGGCTTTTTAATCAACTTTAGAGAGCTGGAGGAAACCTATTACATAACTGTACAGGATGTGATCCAGTTTACTCAGACGGAGGAGAGAAAGAGCATACCTGTAGAGTGGTGCAGGGATCACGGAGTAAAGATAGAGCAGAAAAAGAAAAGAGTAAGATACAGCTATGATCTAGAGAGCTGGTTAAGTAGATATTTTGGAGGTGTGAAATGAAAGTAACTCAGTGTACAGGAGAGGGGCAGGGATCATGTAAGAGATGCTCCGATAAGGGAAAGTGGAATAGAAATTGGATGTGCTTTTTATACAAGATTGAGGGCTATGAGGGTTGTTATTGCTCTGATTGTGTAAAAGAGATCAAAGCGGAGGCAGGTGTAGAGGATGGTACAGAGCGATAAATTAAAGAAAATCATAGCGGAGGTAAAAGAGGAGAGCTCCACTGTAATAACCCTCTCAAATGAGTTAATAGCAGATTTTAGTAAGGAGCTTGATAGTGCTATCTCAGAGCTGGATATGATTATGGAGAGTATCGGAGAAAACTCTATAGAGGATATACCAGATAGCCAGATAGAGTACTACTGTGTTAAGATCCCAGCTCTTATGTATTATGCAGGGCAGAGAGTAGAGGAGCTGGGTATGCAGGTAGATCTAGCCTCTAATGCTAAGAAAAGTGCGCAAAATGAGGCGATGGTAAAAGTATCTGGTACTGTGCAGGAGAAGAAAGCCAGAGTAGAACAGCTCACAGAGGATAAAGCCTTAGTAGAGGCTATTTATCGTAGAGCTTATAACAGCCTCAAAGTTAAGTTAGAGATGGCTGAGAAGATCTACAGCGGATTAAAGAAATCCCTCTCAAAGAGGATAGCAGAGGTAGATCTGGATAGATTTAGCAAGGATAAATATACCAGAGATCCAGAGGATCTTATGGAGGAGTAAGCCTATGGAGCGATGGGCTTATGAGTACTTTAGGAGGCAAGCCATAGAGGATAGATGTAAGCAGGAGGCACAGTGGCTAATTGATAACCCTAAGGACAGTATCCGTAAAATGGCTAAAGAGTTTTGTATAAGTAAGAGCCAGCTACATAGAGATCTCCATGAGCTCAGAAATATAGATGATGATCTCTATGTACAGTGTAGAAATATTTTAAGGAGGCATAAAAGGCGATGTTTATAAGAGTTGAGGATCAGAGCGGAAACCTTACTATCTGGCTTAATGTGAACCAGATAGCAAAGCTGGAGGAGAGCAGGGGCTCAGATGAGTTAATGGGATACAGTGTAACTACTGTGGATAATAAGGAGTATTACTCTCCAGATGTTAAGGCTATACAGGCTTTATTGATGCCAGTAGTTGTAATGGAGCCAGAGAGAGATATTGTAGAAGAACTTAAAAAGCTGGATATGATGAGAGATGTTATGGCGAGGTGTTAGAGCTGGAGGAAAAGTTAGATAAGTTTTTAGCATATCTGGAGGAGAACGGAGTAGAGATCTCTGGAGAAACAGCTTTTAAGTGTGATGATGGGATTGTACTTTTTAGCCCTAATGAGGGAGGAGGAGTAGATATAGCCATTATCAGAAATGTAGTTGAGTTAAATTACAACTTAGGTATCACGGATGCAGATGTAAACCTTTTTAATACTGAGGCAGGTATTATGCAGGAGTTAGGAGGAGAGCAGTAATGGCGGATTGGGAAAAAGTTAATTTTCAAAAAACCTCTAAAGATTATAAAAGCGATCCTGTAGCGGTTTTAACGAGAAAATCTTATGTGAGGGATGGAGTGAGAAAAAGTACTTATAGAATTTCTTTTAATCTTTGTGCCACAGAGTTATTAAAATCTTTTGTGAGGTATGATGGTAGAATTTTAATAGATGTAGTATCTGGAAATGCTGGGGCAAAGGTCGGAATTGTAAAAGGTGATACTTTTGAGTGTAAATATCGTTATAAACGCTCTTTGTTAGAGATTAGCAGTAAGAAATTGTTAGTTTTTTTAGAGCAAAAATTTGGAGAGGGAGCCAGATTAAAGTTACATAAAACTGATAATGGAGTGATAGAGTTGATTTGTTTGGAGGATTAGACATGGCAGAAATAGATAACCTCATAGCAGAGGTAAACAAAAAATACAAAACGGATATAATCCGTAAAGCATCGGATCTTAAGGGGATAGAGTTTATCCCTTATACCTCCCCTATGATGAATTACCTAACAAGAGGCGGAGTACCTGTAGGGAGGATCATAGAGCTTGTAGGATTGCCCCAGAGTGGTAAAACTACTACAGCTCTGGATATTATCTCTAATTTCCAGAAAAAGTACACAGATAAGTACTGTGTATATCTGGATGCAGAAAACACGATAGATAAGGAGTGGGGAGAAACTCTGGGAGTAGATTGGAGTAAGGTAATACTTATCCAGCCAGAGAGTGAGTACGGAGAGGAGCTCTTAGATATGCTCTTAGACTACATAAGATCTGGTAAGATCGGCTTAGCAGTATTAGATAGTGCTCCCTTTATTATCCCTAAAGCAGTACAGGAAAAAGGCTTAGATGAGAAAAGCTATGGCGGTAACAGTGCTCTTATGAAAGTCTTTTGTGATAAGGCGGTACCTCTCTGTAAGAAAGTAGAGTGTACTTTTCTCCTCATCAATCAGTTAAGAGAAAATATAGGAAATCCGTATAAGCCTTTTAAGATCCCCTGCGGTACAGCTATCGCTCATGCGTGCTCACAGATCCTATGGTTTACAAAGGGATCCTTACTGGATGAGAAGTATAAAGAGGTAAGTAGCGGATATGCTAACCCTAGTGGTAATCTGGTAAGCGTGAAAGTGGAGAAAAATAAGGTTACTAAAAATGATCGTAGGCTCCAGACTTACACACTTAACTACAGTACAGGAGTGGATGAGATTAAGGATACCTTAGATCTGGCTATTATGCTGGGGATCATCTCACAGGCTGGGGCGTGGTTTAAGGCTACTCTTAAAGACGGTAAAGAGCAGAAAATGCAGGGATTTAACGGAGTGCAGGAGTTTTATTACAACGATCTGGAGGAGCTGGAGTATCTTAGAAAACAGGTATATGAGGCAGGGATGGCATGAGAGAGGTAGAGGAAACCTTAGCACATAACCTTAGAGAAGTAAGAGAGAAAAAGGGATACACTCTAAAAGATGTGGTAAAAGGTACAGGATATACAGAGGTAAGTATAAGCAGATGGGAAACAGGTACACGGATCCCTAAGGCTACAGTACTTTACAATCTGGCTAAATTCTATGGAGTATCCGTAGATAGATTTTTCTGGAAATAAGAGCAGGAGGAGGCAGTAAAAAGCCTCCTCTTTTTTGAGTGAAAAAGTTGTTGACAATATTATACAAGGGGTATATAATAACATTATCAACAAGATAGGAACTGAAAAACAGGAGGTAAAGGATTATGACAAGTATTGAGTTAAAGGATAGATTAACAAAGGCAGAGGAAAAGGTTACAAAGTGCGAAAACACTATTGAGAGGCATATGAAACAGCTTGAGAAAAGACAGGCTAAGCTATTGAGAGTTGAGTGGATGGCTCAGTATATGGAGGATCTTAAGGCGGTAATGTGGGATGAAGAAAAGAGATCTGAGTATAAAAGAGCTACAGGAGATGATCTTTACTGGGATTGCTGTGATGTGCAGAGCAAAGAGGAAGATATTAAAGGAGCAAAGAGAAAGCTAGAGGATCAGAAAGAGGTAGTATCTAACTGGAGAGAAAAATTAGCAAAACAGGTAGAGAAAGAGCTTACTTTAGCTAATGAGGTTCCAGAGGCTTTTAGAGAGGCTAAGGAGGCATTAGTAGCAAGCTGGGTAGATAGTGATATTAGAGCTAGAGAGGCTATGTTAAAGAGTAGAAAAGAGCTGGGGTATAAGGAGTTTAGAAAACAGTACACCTATACAGCGGAGGAAAGCCTTAAGCATACAGATGAGGAATTTAGAAAGATTGAGGAAAGAGAGGCGGATGCGTGGTTACTGGATCTGTATAACAGAGTTAAGGAAATCACAGGAGAGATCACAGATTGTAGTTACATTAGATGGGGCGGTAAATGCTTAGATGGATACATTGTAGGTAAGAATGGTAAGGCAAGTGTAGAAACCATCGGAGCAGGAGGTTACAATATCCAGAGATGGCACTTAAGAACCTTAGTACACAAGATTTAAGATACAGAGAGAGGTAGCAGGAGCTACCTCTTTTTTTATATAAATTATATAAGGGATATATAAAAAGTACTTGACATTATTATATAGGGGGTATATAATGTAATCATCAAAACGAGATACAAACTGAAAGATAGATGGAGGTACACGACATGAGAAAAGAAATGATTGAGAAACTTAATGAGATAGCACAGGAGGATTTTAATAAGGCTCAGTTAATGCTGGATGGAGTTAATCTTGCATTAGGAACTAATTACGGATGGTTAAGAAAGAGAGTAGTTTTCTTTGATAATCCAGATGGATCAGTAGCAGAGAGATACGCACATTGCCACGATGCTTGGAGCTATGCAGAATAGGAGGTAAGTGAGGATGATTATTAGGAGACTAAAGAGTGCTAAGTTTGGTACAGATAGAATAGCTAGAGTAGTTACAGGATATGCCCTCTATGAGGAGGGCAAGGGCTACATAGCTTTTAGCTCAGATAGAGATGAGTTTGGTATCTTAGTTCCATATATTCCCTGTGGAGGGAAAAGAGCTTTACAGAGTATCTTAGATGCTGGAGGCTTTTGTAGCTTTGATGGTATGGAGTATGTACAGGAGTTGGGAGCCTAAGGGCTCCCAGATCGGAGGGAAATATGTTTACAGTTTATATTAAGAGTGCTGGTACAAAGAAATATTTTACAGAGTTTGAAACAGAGGCGGAGGCTGAGAGCTTTTGTAGAGAGTATGGCTGGGAGTGGGTAGATGAGAATGAGTTTGTATGGGATATGGATTATGAGGAGGTGCGGAGATGAGTATACATGGAGTAAATGCTAGACAGCTCCAGATAATAGGTATCCTTAAGGAGGCTAAGTGTACAAACACAGCGGAGCTACAGGAGGAGTTAGGAGTATCTAGGAGAACACTTAGAACGGATATAGCGTATCTAAAGAGAGTGTATCCAGATAAGTTAATAACCCACAGAGGCAGGTATACAGGCGGTTTAGAATGGGTAGAGTAATAAGGAGGTAGATGATTTATGTTAAGAAAAGATAAGTTGTTAGGCGGAGTATTAGGGTTAGCTATAGGAGATGCTTTGGGAGTACCTGTAGAATTTGTGCAGAGAGAAGTATTAAAGAGCTCTCCTGTGGAGAGTATGGAGGGTTATGGATCTCATAACCAGCCTGTAGGTACATGGAGTGATGATACGAGTATGGTATTAGCTACATTAGATAGTATGTGTAGAGGCTTTTCTACAGATGGTATGATGGAGGCTTTTTCTAGGTGGTATAACATGGCAGAGTATACGCCTTTTGGAGAGGTGTTTGATATTGGAGGTACTACCAGATTAGCTATCCAGCGGTACCTTATGGGAGAAAGTGTTAATGATTGTGGCAGTAGTGATGTGTACAGTAATGGAAATGGCTCTCTTATGAGAATGTTACCGATGATTTTATATCTTGATGTTACGCCTATTAACTCTAATGCTGTAGATCTTATTTATAAGGTATCTGGTTTAACTCATGCTCATCTAATTAGTAAGATAGCTTGTGTATACTATGTTTATATTGGGATGTATCTTACGGTGTATAGTGATAAAAATGAGGCTATGGAGGATGCCATAAAAGCGGTAGATGAGTATTATAAAGATACCGTATACCCAGATACAAGGCTGGGAAGTCTTAGCAGGGTATTTACTCTTTCTGAGGGGGATATAAAGAGTAGCGGATATGTAGTAGACAGTTTGGAGGCTAGTATCTGGTGCCTGTATAATTCAAACTCATATACAGAGGCAGTATTAAGAGCGGTTAATTTAGGAGAGGATACAGATACTATAGGAGCTATTACAGGATCCTTAGCTGGGTTATTTATTGGAGGAGAGCACCTCCCTAAAGAGTGGGTAGACAGTTTACAGGCTAAGGATAAGATATTACAGATTGTGGATAGATTTTATGAACAGTATAAATAATGGAGGTATGTAGAGATGGTAGATCCGTTTGATCTTATGATGTTTAATAAGCAAGATACTATAAGTGTTGAGAAACGAGTTGAGTATTATAAAAAGTGGTTTGAGGATTGTAGGGCTGTAAAATTATTAAAGGATTTTAAATTTCCTGTAGATAGGATAGAGGCTTTAGAGGCTATAAGAGCTATTAATACTGAGTTAGCAGATTTATACATGGTATCAATTCCTGTTATTACTTGCTGGGTAAGGGACGATAACTATGTATCAGCCACAGGGGAGATATATCTTACAGAGCCAGAGTTAGAGCCTTTTTTACATCAATTTAGGCACCATTTACAGAATGTGGAGCGTAAGTATGACAGGAGAGGATTAACAGCGGAGGGGCTTAATGGATTATATTACAAGGTACCATATACTAAGTGTGTATATAAACTTTATGGGGAGGATGATGCCAGAGCGTGGGCTAGGATGGTTATTGAGTTAGCCTCATAAATGAGTTATAATATAACCACTATATAAAAAGGTAGGTGGTTACATGATAAAGAGATTGAGCGTAATAATAGCTTTAGGTATTGCACTATCCTTATCAGCCTGTGGAAATACAGATAAGGCGGTAAATGAGCCCACAGAGGCGGAGAAAGTAACGGAGGCTATAGAAAGTACTCCAGAGGTAACAGAGGAGCCAGAAACAGCCACAGAGGAGGCGGAGGAGCTACCTGTAATCTATGCAGATGATGAGGAGATCAATTTATATCTGAATAGGTATAATGAGGCTAATATGGGGCAGGAGATAACAGCGGATCAGTTTGAGCCTTATAAGCATCATGGTAGCGTACATAAGAACCAGATAAAACTTAAAACAGAGGAAACTACTATATCAGCTACAGGAACTAAGGTAACAGTATATTTAGAGTATAAGGATCTGGAGCAGTATAAGGAGGCGTTTCTGAGGTTTGCAAAGCCCTTTAGTGATACCGATATAGAGAAATGCTGGGAGCAGGTTTTAGCGGATGATACAAGGGTTATAGAGTTTGATGGATTTAGTACAGAAACCAGTAAATTTAATGGAAATATAGAGTATATGAGTATCTATGGATCCATAGAGTAGGAGGCGGATTATATGAAAATCGGAGTAAGAAAACCTAGCCTTAAAAAGGCTATCAAAGCAAGTACCACAGGTAAGGCTAAGAGGGCGGTAAAGAAAGCAGTTAATCCTCTGTATGGTAAAAAGGGTGTAGGGCTGGCAAAGAACCCTAAGAGAGCTGTAAAAAATGCTGTATATAAGAAAACTACAGTAGGAGTAAAAGATTTACTCAAATAGGAGGGCTTAATGGATGAGCGTATAAAAGAGCTGATAGATTATATAAAAATGTTACAGGTAGCCTTAGAGTGTAGCACAGATCCAGAGGATATAGAGGCGGATAATCTAATGGATGCTATTTGGGAGAGTAAGATGGAATTAAAAGAGCTGGGATATGTTGGATGGGAGGATTTATAGGAGGTATATATGGATAATGAAAAGCAGAAACAGGAGGTAATAGACTTTCTGGAGAATACCTACACAGGGGCTAAAATGATGGGAGATGAGGAGGTAATGCTAAGAGCCTCCAGAGCACTCTTAGCATTTAAGGCAGATGTGCATAAGGATATTTTCATAGAGGAGAATGTGCTGGAGTTTTAATACCAGAAAGAGAGAGGATCTTAGGATCCTCTTTTTTTTTATTCTAAAAATACTTACCGATTGTGATTAAGTTAAGTATCTGAAAAAGAGAGGAGGATCCGATGAGGAGAGAAGATTTAGAGGAGCGTTTGGATACTGAGGTAACAGTTACGCTTTTTGATGGAAGTGAGTACACAGGAGTACTTAGACAATGCGGAACAGATTATGTAAGAGATAATGATAATTTATTTCTTGTAGGTAGAAAGTATTACTTTGTAGAGATGGATTATGGTATTTCCTGTATTTTTAGATGTTCCCATGTAAAAAGATGCAAGTATGCAGGAGGAGCAGGATGATAAAAGCTAGATACATAGGGGTAGAGTGTGAGCTCCAGAGCGGTAAGGTGTATCCGATTAAAACCAGATGCACAGGAAATAAACTGGTGGTATCGGTAAGAGCTTATAAGTTTGAGTATAACTCTCTGGAGGAGTTTCTTAAGCGGTGGAAAGTAGAGGCGGTATATCATGGGTAGAGCTGAGAGGCGTAGGCTTGAAAAGCAGAAAGGTAAGCAGGTAAAAACCTATAATCTAACCAGATCACAGCTCCATAATGCAGTAAGGCAGGTAACAGAGGAGGATCTTAAGAGGATTAAACAGGAGGCTATGGAGGATGCCATAAATACAGCTATGACATTACTCTTAGTACTCCCTATGGAGGTACTCATGGATCACTACTGGAAAAAGACCTATGCAAAGAAGATACCAGAGTTTACAGAGCTGGTATTACAGTACTATGAACGCTGGCAAAATGGAGAGCTAGATATGGATGAGATGAAAAAGGATCTATGGGAGTATGGCGGAGTGAGATTAGAAGAAAGAGAGGCGGAGTAATGAGAGGAAAGCTGGGGGTATCTACAGTAACTCATAAAATGAAAAAGCCCAAGAGAGTAGCGTGTGACTGTGAGCGATGTAAGCACAGTAATAAAAAACACGGTTTTCTGTATTGTACTTATTTTGACTTAATATCTCCTAATAGATCTCAGTGTATTAGATATTGGGGAGTAAAACCTAAAAAGAAAAGAGGTAAGGGTAAATGAAAGATAGTACAAGAGCTAAGAGCTCCATACAGGAAAAGCGTATAGCTAAGGCTATGGGCGGTAGGCAGGTAGTAGGATCTGGATCCACTCCGTTTCTAAAAGGAGATGTAGTGGTAGATAAACTCTTTATTGAGGCTAAAACAAAAATGAACCCTAGCCAGAGTATTACAGTAAAAAAAGGCTGGATAGATAAGGCTAAGGAGCAGAGCTTAGCCATGAGAAAAGAGGATTATGCCATAGCGGTATCCTTTGGAGATCATAAGGAGTATTACCTCATTGAGGATACTTTAATGGAGGATCTGTATAAGAGCAGGGAGGCACTCAGAGCGGTTATAGATGCCTTAGGAGGGCTAGATGATCGCTTAGTTGATCTGGATAACTTAACAGGAAACGGTATAAGAGCATTGATAAGGAGGCACTTAGAATAGTGAGAGCTGAGTTTATCGGTAAAACATCTATGGGCTTTATTACAGGGCATATATACACGATAGAAACAGCCTGTAAGATGGTAAAGAGGTGTAAAACCAGTAGAGCGGATCCTGTACCGTGTTTGTGTGTATATGATAAAAACTCTAAGGCGTGGTGTCCGTATAGCAGTATGGAAAAGGTTTTAGAGAACTGGAGATTATTATAAAAAGCGAGGAAAATATTGTGTGTAAAATTAGAGAAATGAACTTAGAAACAGCTAAGTACTACGGATATGAGGCACAGAGTAACCAGTTAGTAGAGGAGTGTGCAGAGCTCATACAGGCGGTAAATAAGTACCGCAGAGTAGAAACAGGCTTAGGACAGCCTGTAGCGGAGGACAAAAAGGCTATTGCCAGAGATAACTTAGTAGAGGAGATCGCAGATGTAGAGTTAATGCTGGAGCAGGTAAAGTATCTCCTCCAGATCCCAGAGGATGAGCTCTTAGCGGTTAAGACCTTTAAGGTAAACCGTACTAGAGAAAGAATGGAAAGCAGTAAATAAAATATTTTTCAAAAACTATCTAAATTTTCCTCATATTGAGGATTAAGTTATTTATCAATAAAAATAACACACATAGAAAAGGAGAAAAATCTATGAAAGCATTTAAAGGATTTAACAAGGATCTTACCTGTAGAGGTTATCAGTATGAGGAGGGTAAGGAATTTCACACAGAAAGAGCGGAGTGCTGTGATACAGGTTTTCACGCTTGCGAGTATCCGTTAGATTGTTTTGGATATTATGATCCAGCACATAGCGTATTCCATGAGGTAGAGTTATCTGGAGAGATGGATAAGAGCAGAGATAATACTAAGGTATGTGCTACTGATATTAAGATCGGAGCTAGATTATCTATTGCAGGACTTGTAAAGATGGCTATTGATTTTACTATGAGTAAGGTAAACAAAGAGGCAGGATCAGACGAGCGACACGGTTTTGCATCCGCTACAGGGAATTATGGAGCCTCATCCGCTACAGGGTATTATGGAGCCTCATCCGCTACAGGGAATTGTGGAGCCTCATCCGCTACAGGGAATTGTGGAGCCTCATCCGCTACAGGGTATAAAGGAGCCTCATCTGTTAGTGATCCTACTGGTGTAGCGGTTGCGTGGGGGCATGAGGCAAGAGCTAAGGGCTGTAAGGGAGCTCATCTTATCCTCTCTGATTGGAAATATGTAGGAGCCAGATATAGCGATGGAGATTATATGGATCCTTATGATAAGGAGAGCTGGGAGCTCACAGGAGCTAAGATGGTAGTAGTAGATGGCGAGAATATTAAAGAGGATACATACTACCGCTGTATCGAGGGAGAAATTGTAGAAGTAACAGAAGATGGAGAGATCATAGAGGAATAATACAGGGAGTGGTACATTTTGTAAGAAAAGATGTACCACTTTTTTCTATTTTATCTAAAAATCCTCCTCAAAAGTGATTAGGTTATATATCAATTTAAAAGGGAGGTAAAAACCGTGTCAGAGGTAGGATGTGATATAGTTGAGTACCTTAAAGAGTTTCATACATCGGAGGGAAAAGCGGTAAAGGCTAGAGAGCTGTGTGTACTGTTTAATGTGCATGAGAAACAGCTAAGAAACATTGTAAGCGATCTGAGGCAGAATGGAGAGGCTATATGTAGCTCTACTTATGGTTACTGGTACTCCAGAGATCCAGATGATATATCCACTACCCTAAGCAGGTTAGTAGGGCAAGTGGATAATATGCAGAAAGTAATAGCAGGATTAAACAGGATCTTACAGGAGGTGCAGGATGAGCAAAAGGAGAATTAGAAGAAAGAGGAGAGCCAGAGTAAAAATATTGCCTTTAATACTGGTAGGAGCGGTAATAGCAGGAGTAATTACTGTGATAATGAGTGTAAATCTAAAGGGAGCAGATAAAGAGCCTCCTACTGAGGAGATTTATATTACGGAAACTCTACAAGCTCCGCAAGCTGAGAACACAGAGCCAGTAACGAAAACAGAGCAGGAGGCAAAGCTGGAGCACGATCTTAATTATACATATCCGTATAATACGATGAGTGCAGACTGGGGATCAGAGGTATACGAGGATGGATTTAGATATTATGAAATCAAGCAGGAGTATAAGGATGCTGGAGGATGTTTTCCAGAAATAGTACAGGTTTACCTCTGGTGTGAGTGTAAAGAGTACAGAGTAGATTATTATACGGTACTAGCCATCATAGAGAGGGAGAGCGGTTATCACTGGGATAAGGTAGGAGATAACGGAAACAGTAAGGGCTATATGCAGATATACGAGAAATGGCATACAGAGCGGATGGAGGCGGAGGGAGTAACAGATCTCTTTAATCCATATCAAAATATCAGAGTAGGGCTTAACTGTTTAAGAGAGATACAAGATAAGTACTTAGCATCCAGCGGAGAAAATTGTGTACTCATGGTATATAACATGGGAGAGAGTACAGCTAAAAAGCTGTGGGCTAAAGATATTTATAGCTCAGCATATAGCAGAGAGGTAATAGCAAGAGCACAGGAATTAAGACAGGAACTAACACAGGAATAATACAGGATCAAGCAGGAGTATAGGAAAAACTATACTCCTTTTTTCTTGTTAAAAGGGAGGTACACGATGTTTAAGGTAGGAGATGCCATTAAGTGGATGTGTCCTCTGGATAATGATTATACCTATGGAGAGATTACAGCTCTTAGAAAGAGTGTAGCTACAGTAAAAGGCACTGGGTTATACAGCGGTATTACAGCGGAGGTACACCTAAGATACATAGAAAAAGCAGTGAGAGGAGGCGGTAGCGTTGGGAGCGATTGTAAGAAATGTAGTAAACGATCAATTACTAAGGCTGAGTTATAAGGATCCTAAGAATATAAAGAGATTTTTGAGAAACTGGGGAGGCTTAGAGGGCTTAAGTGAAAAAGGAGATACAGTAGCTACCTGTATTCTCACAGATCTTAAGACAGTAACAGCTATTGATCTGGATAAATACCATAAAAGCGATAGAGCGGAGTTTAACAAGGCGTATAGAAAAGGAAAGTTAAGCCACTATCAGTATATGAGTATAGCGTATGTGCTGGTACTGGGATATACACAGGATGAGTTAGCGTTTGTAATGGGCGTGGATCAGAGTGTTATTAGTAAGAATATAAACAGCGGTATAAAGAGAATACAGAGAGAGCTTAGAGCTTATCTGGAGGAGGATTAGATGAGTTTAATAAAGTGTGGAACCGATGAAAACGGATCTTACATAGAGTTGAAAAGACCGAGAGGAGAAACGCCTCTATGTTTTATAGATGAGTGCGGAGTGGTACACGATACCATAAGGATTTATGAGTACAAGGCGGTAAGGAGTAAAGAGATCCCTACAGATAGCAGATGTGTAATGTGCGGAGAGATAATACCAGAGGGCTCTATGGTGTGCGATAGATGCAGAGAGGCGGTGGAGGGATTTGAGTAAGTTTAGGCGTGAGGAAGATGAGGCGGATAAATGGCTAAGAGAGCATGATCCTTATTATACATCCTCAGATAGGGATAAGAGAAAGAAAATGAGTAATCCCTATGAAACTCCAGAGCAGGAAAAGCGGAGGAGAGAAACAGAGATCCCTCTTAGTAACCTAAATAGTTATCAGAGAGTGCAATTTAAGCAGGTAGGAGGCTCTTATACAGAGCGTGGAGAGTTTGATCTGTAAAAGGGTGCATAAAAATTACAGATATGTACCCTAACTAATGAAACAAAATTACATAGCTTAGGAAATAAATAGAAAGAGAGGTACATGAGGCTATGAAAGATTTACAAGTAAAGTACACAGATCCGCTGGATCTTATCCCTTATGAGAATAACCCTAGAATTAACGACTATGCAGTAAAAAAGGTTATGGAGAGTATTAAGGAGTACGGATTTACTAATCCGATTATCGTAGATGCAGATATGGTTATCATCGCAGGGCATACGAGGAGAGAGGCTAGTATCTTAGCAGGGCTGGATAGAGTACCATACATAGTAAGAGACGATCTCACTCCAGAGCAGGTAAAGGCTTACCGTATTGCAGATAACAAGCTGGCAGAGTTAAGTAACTGGGATGATGAGTTACTCAAAAAGGAGTTATTTGAGTTACAGGCGGTAGATTATTCCTTAGAGGTAATGGGCTTTACAGAGATAGACCTTAAAGAGATCTTTACAGAGAAAGAAGTACCTAAGGAGAAAAAGAAGAAAGAGGAGAAAACTACTCTCCCTATGCTACGTTTCGGATCCAACAGTGTAAGGATTACAGAGGATGAGCTGGTAATGCTTAGCAATAGATACAATGAGTATGTAGAAAGTACTCCAGATGAGGGCTTTATTACATGGCTTTTAAAGAGAGGCTTATAAAAAAGAGCGTGGAGGCGGAAAAATGGTTATGAGCGGAGTAAGAGAAAGTACCTTAGCAGAAGAAATAAGAGATCTAAAAGATCTGGGAGTAGATCAAAATGTTATAGACAGAATGACACAGAAATATAACAGGATGCTCACAGATCATGGAAATACCTGTAATAAGATCCGAGAGGAAGTATACCGAGAGGTAAGAGGTGTAAAGGCGGAGCTGGCGGAGAAAGAAACTATCATAAGAGTATTAACAACTCATATAAGAGAGAAAGAGCTACTGTAAGAGGTAGCTCTATTTAATTTCATTCTCCTTACTGAAATTCCTATGAAATGAGGAAAAGGCGGAGGAGGGCGGAAAAGAGGCTTAAATAAAGCAATAATACTAAATAAACATATAAGAGTAGTTAATGTAATAACACAAAGAAAAAGAAAAACTAATTTCAGTACTATAAAAGAAAACATAGTAAGGAAGATAGATAGAAAGAAAATAGAGGGAATTAACGGACAAATACAGGAATGTAAGTAAAACTGTAGAAATTCCCCCTCAAACACAAAGAGCAAAGAAAATAGCCTCATAAGAGAGGAGAAAGGAGGCGGAGTAATGCCTAATACATTGAGTAAAGAGAATGAGCTCCAGAGAAAAGCCTTTGAGCTGTATTATGGCTTAGGAGATAAGAGATCCCTTAGAGCGGTAGCAGAAACCATAGGAAGAACGGAGAGAACGGTAGCAGGCTGGAGCAGGGCTTTTAACTGGGTAGCCAGAGTAACACAGAGAAATATAGAGAACGCTCAGAACAGTAACGAGGCTAAGATCACAGCGGAGCTAACGGATGTACGGACTAAGTACCGTATCCTTATAAATAACCTTATGGCTGATTTTAGTAAGGATATTGCACAGGGCAAGGTAAAAGTAAAGAATATCAACGATTTTGAGAGGCTGGTTAAGCTGGATATGCTCCTTATGGGAGAGGCTACAGAGCGTGTAGAGCGTGGCGGTACACAGGAGCTCTCACAGGATGCTAAGGATCGCTTAGATGAGATCGCTCAGCTTATGAAAAGTGCTAAGAAGTAGTGCAGATTGCACAATGGGTATAAGGTTTTTCCCTATGGAAAATATAGAGCCCTTTGTAAGAATTGCACAAAGGAAAAGAAAAAAGGTAAATAAATCTAACTTTTTAAGGTTTATGTGATTATGTTACTTATCAACCATAAGGAGGTAAGCATAATATGAGTAATGCTATTAAACCAGAACACTATAACAGGCTGAACCCACAGCCTAAGGATGTAATCAGAGCGTGGGGATTAAATTTCAACTTAGGGAGTGCTGTAAAGTACATCTCCAGAGCAGGGCATAAGGATGATATTGTACAGGATCTTAAGAAAGCACAGGAGTTTATCCAGTTTGAGATTGATGCTATCGAGGGATCCAGAGCGGAGAGAAAAGATAAGCCTAAGCATGAGGATTTTATGGATGCTTTGTTACATGGCTTGCTGGGAGTAGGACATATTGAGATCACAGGTAAGAGAAACGGTAAGACCGATGAGGAGATTGCTGAGATCGTAGATAAAACCATTAAAGATATTATCTCTGGCATGGCAGGAGTAGAGCTGGAGGAGATTAAAGAGGGAAACGGATACACAGAGGTACATATTACAGGTAACGCTAATCCGATTGAGGTAAGAGAGTACATTGAGCGAGAGCTTAAGGATCGCTTAGCTATGGTGCTGTAAAAAGTGTGTCATTTGTTCGCAAAAGTATAGAGTACACCTATGGCGGAAAAACGGAGGTAAATAATGAAAATCGTAGATGCAGGATATGAGATCTTAGATCCCCTCAATGGGGAGGAAATCTTAAAGAAGATCGAGAGAGTAGCAAGAGTATGTTATAAGAGTGAGGATAAAATCACAGAGGGATCCGCTGAGAAGATGGTAAGAGCTCTCATTAAGAGTAATCACATGGCGATGCTGGAGCACTACTCTTTTAGTGTAAAGTTTATCTGTGATAGAGGCGTATCCCACGAGATTGTACGCCACAGAGTAGCCAGCTATGCACAAGAGAGTACAAGGTATTGTAATTACAATAAGAGCGGAGATGTAGCTTTTATCCGCCCTGTATTCTTTGAAGAGGATACTCCAGAGATGGATAACTGGGTAGATAGCTGTATGAGAGCAGAGAAAACCTATAATTATCTGATTAGTGAGGGAAGAACTCCACAGGAGGCAAGATCTGTATTACCTAACAGCCTCAAAACAGAGGTAGTAATGACAGCTAACCTTAGAGAGTGGAGGCACTTCTTAAGCCTCAGAGCTTGCGGATCTACAGGAAAGCCTCATCCGCAGATGTTAGAGGTAGCAGTACCGCTCTTAAAGGAGCTTAGAGAGAGAGAGTACCTGTGGTATTTGATGATCTGGAGCCTATGGAGTGGGAAACAGTTAAATAAAGGCAGAGGTTAGGGAGGGAGAGCTGTAAAAGGCTCTCCTTTTCAGTTAGGAGGATTATATGATTATCTTAGTAGGGATTGGATGCTTTATATTAGGAGGCATTGTAGGAGTAATAACTATGGGCTTATGTGTAGCAAGCTCTAACAGTAGGGTGGAGCTGGAGAATAGACAAAAGGAGGATAAAGAGTAATGCAGATAGTAAGCGGAGATATAACCAGAGATATTACTGGAGAGATTGTATATCTTAAGGCATATAAGCAGATGGTAGGAGAGGTAACGGAGTACAGCACCTCAAAGAATACAGCTACAGTAAAGCTCTGTGATACAGGGCTGGAGATAACAGTATCTTTAGATGATATTGAGAGTACAGGCAGTACACAGCCTCACAGAGCTTTTAATAGTGAGGTACATATCTTAGGAACCAGATACAGTATCCGTATTATAGATGAGGATGATTACAGATATGATAGAGAGGCGGATGGATGGTGTGATCCTAGTGTAAAGGAGATCCTTATTTTTAACTATAAGCAGAGTGCGGAGAGTGTAAAGGATCTGGTAGCATATCAGAAAAAGGTACTACGCCATGAGATAGTACACGCTTTTCTCTATGAGAGTGGTTTATGGCAAAATGCCTACGGTAGTAAGTGCTGGGCTAAAAATGAGGAGATGATAGATTGGATGGCTATACAGATCCCTAAGATCCAGAGAGCATATAAGGAGGCGTACTGTGATGAGTGATTTAGGAAGATGCAAACATACACTCTATATCCTTAAGCATAAGCCAGAATATACAAAAGGCTGGGGCTGGAGGTGTAGATACTGTGGCAGGACTTATAAAGACCTCAGAGAGGAGGCAGAGTATAAGGAGCGTGAGAGGAGGAGTAGAACATGGTAGCAGGATTATTAAAGATGGTATTTATTCTCTGTACCATAGCGGTAGTAGGATTATCGGTAGTAGATACTCTCTGGTTTAATGCTATGCCAGAGAGTAACCGTTATAAGAATGTACAGGCGTTTAATGTGGTTACGCTGTGGATCGTAGCTATAGTACTTATTATCAAACTGGTAACGATGTAGGGAGCTAACAGGCTCCCTTTTATTATGCGTAGAAAGGAGGTTAGGAGGATGTGTTAGATTATAAAGTAGTATCCCTAGTAGAGGATAAGCTAGGGGAGGTACAGGATCAGAGAGAAAGAGATGCTATGATAAAGTACCTCATACAGGAGGCAGATTTTGAGATAGCGTATTATCTGGTATGCACTTACATTACTAAGAGAAATGTAATGGATCTCCATAAGAGCATTATCTCTAACATATCGAATAATAAGAGCACGCTAGATCTAGCCCCTAGAGGTTTCGGTAAAAGTACTGTAGGCGATGTAGATTATTGTATTACAAGGATCCTTAGAGATCCTAATATCCGTATTATGATAGGATCCAAAACACAGACACAGGCGGAGGCGTTTCTTAAAGAGGTTCGTACTCACTTTGAGCAGAATGAGGATCTTATTAGGATTTTCGGAGATTGGAAAACCAGTAAGGATAATGTGTGGAATGATAGAGAGTTTACTGTAAATAAGCGTAGCATTATTAAGAAAGAGGCTACTCTAACAGCACTAGGAGCCTCTGGAGCGGTTATTTCTAAGCACTTTGATGTAATTATAGGCGATGACTTAGTAGGGCTGGAAAATGCTAGAACAGAAAAGCAGAGGAGTAATCTTAATGAATGGTTTTATAGCTCTCTTTTTCCTACACTAGAGCCAGATGGAGAGATCCATATACTGGGTACACGATATAACCCATTGGATCTGTATGAGGATCTGATAAAGAGTAAGGATTATGTGGTAAATACTCAGAGAGCTATAAGAGTGGTAAACGGTAAAAAAGTATCTCTCTGGGAGGAAAAGTTTAGCTTAGAGAGGCTGGAGGCTATTCTTAAGCAATCTGGTAAGATCATTTTCAATATGCAGTATCAAAATGATACAGAGCTGGCAAAAGGTAAGATTTTCAAGGCTCAGTATTTCAGATACTACGAGGAGTATAAGATTGATTATGATTTTCAGACCGCTAAGGTGCGTATTAAAACAGAGGATGGTATAGATCAGTGGATCAAGGTAAGGTTATGTTTCGGCTGTGACTTAGCAATATCTGAGAAAGAGCAGGATAAGGGAGATTATTTTGTACTCATGGTAATAGGGGTAGATGCAGATCATAACGTGTATGTACTGGATTATGTGAAAGAGAGATTAACCTTTAATACTCAGCTTAATACCATTATCGACTACGGTAGAAATAAGTTTCCGATGGTGGAGAGAATAGGCGTGGAAACGGTAGCCTATCAGAAATCCTTAGCACAGGAGCTTAGGAGATTATCCTTACTCCCTATTATCAATATCAATACCTCTAAGGACAAAGTAACAAGAGCTATGAGGAGATCGGCTAATTTTGAAAACCACAAGGTATATTTTAGAGAGGGTATGGATGATCTGGAGGAGTGCTTACTGTTATTTCCAGAGGTGGATCACGATGATTTATTTGATGCCTTAGATTTTGCTATGACTATGGCAGATGGCGGTAATGAGATCAGAGTACTTAAAAGAGAAGATTTTAGAATTTAGTGTAAAAGCCCTAATAAGTGAGGGCTTATTTTTATGCAGAAAAGGAGGATATAAGCAATATGTCAGAGCTTAGCAGACCGATAGACAGAGAGTTTAATGTAGAAGTTGAGGGAGGCAGATTTAGTACAGAGTTTCTTAATGATCTGGTAGATACTCATGTAAATAAGATCGCTCCCAGATATGTAAAGTTTCAAAAGCTGTACGAGGGTAAGCATAAGATCCAGAACAGACCGAGAAAAGATAAAAACAAGCCTAATAACAAGCTGGTAAATGACTTTTTCGGACAGACGATTGATAACACAGTAGGTTATTTTCTGGGTAATCCTATTGTACTTAACTATACAGAGCCTAAAAAGGACAAGGCACCTGTAGAGGCAGATCCAGCGGATGTAGGAGTAGACCTTACAGAGCTGGAAGATACAGCGGTACAGGATGAGTTAGATAAGATCTGTAGCGATAACGATAAAGACGATCTTTTTATCGAGTGGGGTAAGGAGGCTATGATTAAGGGCTTATCCCATATCTTAGTATATCAAGATGAGGAGAGCCATACTAAGATGATGAGGGTATCCCCAGAGGATCTTATTGTGGTTTATAAGAATAGCTCTACAAAGGAGCCAGCCTATAAGATCCGCCTGTATGATATTGATACAGAGGATACAAAGAGAACTACCCACTATGCAGAGGTATACAGCCCTACTAAGGTAGAGATTTTTAAGTGTATAGATGATGGCTCCTGTGGGGTTACAGGAAAAGGCAAGGCTAGACAGTTTGCAAGCTATGAGTTTGTAGAGGAAAAGTCTCATATTTTCGGTAGGATACCTATTATCACTGTTTATAACAATGAGGAGCAGATGAGCGATCTTGAAAAGATAGAAACGTTGGTAAATGATTATGATAAGGTGCTCTCCGATGTATCTAATGAGTTTGAGGCATTTAGAAACGCTTATTTAATGCTTAAAAACATGGTAGCAGGTAATGATAGCATCCAAAAACTCAAAGATGAGGGCATTGTAGAGGTAATGGAAAATGGAGATATGAAATTCATTACAAAGGAGATCCAGACGGAGGCACTAGAAAATCATCTTAACAGGCTAGAGAAGAATATCCACAAGTTTTCCGCTGTACCAGATCTCTCAGATGAGAACTTTGCAGGAAATCTTAGCGGTGTAGCTATCAGATTTAAGCTCTTTGGGCTGGAAACTAAGTGTATTATCAAAGAGAGAAAAATGGAAAAGGCTATAAAGGAGCTGGTAAGAGTGCTTAGTGTGCCTATTCATGTAAATACAGGGCGTGAGGTGGATGTACTTAACCTCAAAGTGGAGTTTAGTAGGAATGTACCTAACAATCTTACAGAAATTGTAGATACAGTAACTAAGCTGGATGGAAAAGTGGATAAGGAAACACTCCTCAGCTTACTCCCATTCATTGATAACCCTAAGGAAGTGCTGGAAAAGCTGGAGGCAGATAAGGAAAGAGATAGGCAGAATACAGATCCTTACTCTACTCAGAATATTACAGAGGATAGTAATTACTTATTCCCTAACCTTAACGCACAGAATAGCAGACAGGAGGCTTTAAATGCACAGGGGGCTACAATTCCTCAGCCAGAACAGTAAAAGGGCTATATGAGGCTGTAAGGAGGTGTAAAGAGTGGCTAATGTAGGCTATATAAACAAAGAAGTAGCGAAAATGTACGGTATCCCATACTCAGAGCTTACTCCAGAGCAGAAAAAGATCCTCCATGAGGACAGTGTGAGGAGAGCTAAGCTCATTAAGGAGCGTGAGGAGGCAGTACTTAAAAATAATCTCAAAGCGTTTGAGGATGAGGCTAAGATGGAGAAAGTCTTAGCCTCTATTTATGCTAGTTGCCAGAAAGAGATCCTTGCCAGCGTAACAGAAACCATAGCAAAGGTACAAAAGGCAGGGGGGGAGTGGAGCTATGCTAATCAATCAGCACTCACACGGAGTAGAGGATTATTTGAGCAGATCGGAGAGCAGATAAAAGCTTTAGGACAGAAAGAGCAGATTACCTTTAGGCAGGGGCTTAGTAATATCTATACGGATCAGTTTTTAAGGCAGGTATACGATCTGGGGCAGAGCATAACGGTAAAGGCTAACTTTAATAGGCTTAATCCAGCTCTGGTACAGAAAACCTTAGATTATCCGTGGAGCGGTGCTATGTTCTCAGATAGGCTCTGGCAAGATAAGGAGAGGCTAGGTAGAAATCTCCGTGTAGGACTTACTCAGAGTATGATACTGGGAGAGGGAATACCTCAGATCACGGATAGGATCAATAAGGGCATAGATACAGCCAGATATAACGCTGAGAGGGTAGCGAGGACAGAAACAAAGAGAGTTACCTACTGTGCTCACGATGATGTATATAAAGATACTGGGGTGGAGGAGCTTAGATACCGCTGTGCTAATGGCGGAGATAGTAGAACTTGCCAGTATTGCAGGGCGGATAATGGTAAGGTATTCAAGAGAGGAGAGGAGCCTACTCTTCCACGCCATCCTAACTGTAGATGTGTATATATCCCTGTAGTGAGTGATACCTTTGAGGATAATGAGCTTAACGAGCTTACAGGATCCGTTAGAGGTGCTGAGAACTACGAGAAGTGGAGAGTTGAGCAGGATGAGCAACTTAAACAGCAAAAACTTTTACAGGAGGCAGAGGAAAAGAAATTAGAGTTAGAGGATGCAAATTTTGAGCTTGCATATTTAGCTCATAGTGGAGGTACTGATGGTACAGGTAAGTATAGCGGTATCTGGATACAAGATGTAACTGTAGAGGATTATGCAGTAAAAAAGGATAAGATACCTAATAAATACGCTTATTTTGATTTACAGCTATCTCAAACAACAGGGGCGGATTATGAAAAGTTTGTACAACTCAAAGAAAGCCTTACAGAATTTGAGCAAAAAGGTAAGGAATATGAGTTACAAGCTAAGAAAGTAAAAAACCTCAAAAAAGAGTTGGAGGAGGCTCAGAAAAAGGCTGGTATTTGGGTAGATAATCCATACTCTGAGGAGCGTAAAAATGATGCTTACTGGTTTCAAAATACATCAGATGCAGATACAGTACTCAGAGGTGTATGTGGTAAGGTGTGGAAAAAGGCTACAGCTCCACAGAAACACGCTACTTGGGATTATACCTTTGGTAGTGGTAAATTTAATAGACCACTGACAGGACACGCTGGAGGATGGTATAATAAAATTGGAAATAAAAAGGTAAGTCTTAACTATGAGGGGGCTGGGGATGAGATCCGTAAAATGACTACACTTATTGATAAGTCTGAGTATGATTTTGATATATGGTTACAAAGAGGTTGCGGATCTGAGGCTATTGATAGTATGTTAGGAATTACTGGTTTTAGCTCTATGACAAATGAGCAACTACAAAAATTTGTAGGAAAAGGTGGTAGGCAGTATAATTTTATTAGTGCAGGTGTCGCAAAGGGAAAAGGATTTTCTGGAGAGGTTATTTGTAATATTTATGCCCCAAAAGGTACAAAAATGATTTATGCAGAGCCTTTTAGTTATTATAGCGGTGCAGACTATGATACAAGTGGTTTTGATGATTGGGATGGTACTAAAAAACAATCTACTTTTGGCGGAGAAAGTGAGATGATTATACAAAGGGGTGCATATTATAGAATTACCAAAATAGAAAAATCTGGATACACTACTTATATTGATATGGAAGTAGTCTTAGATAAAGGCTATGATAAATTCCAACAGAGAGGAGCTTTTAAGGGCTTAGAACGATAGGAGGGCTAACAATGAATGAGGAAAGATTAAAAGAGTTAAAAGAGGAGAAGTTTTCTAACTGGGAGGAAAACGGTAAATCTTGCGTAGGTTGTATTTTTGCTTATGGGGATAATCCTATGGAAAACGATCCTAGTAAGTGTAGTTGTGGAGTGTATAAATATCCAGCCACAAAGCCAGATAAAGTATTTATAGATGGTGGAGCGTGTAAATATTTTAGAGAAAAATAATCAAAAGAGGCTAACAGGTGTAAAAACTTGTTAGCCTCTTTTTTTTTACCTAAATTTTGAGGAGAAATCTGATTAAGATAGATAAAAGGAGGCTGATAACATGATAGAGGCAGGGCAAGCGGTATATTTTATTGAAAATAGAGGGATGGATCCTGTTATAAAGTTTGGAATAGTGAGGGGTCTTTGGGAGGAAAGAGGATTTTATCATTATGCTGTAGATTTCCTTAGTATCAAAGAGCATAGATACATAAAAGGTATCCCTTTTGATGAGTTTACTAATACTGAATGGAGAAAAATACCTAAGGAGCTAAGAGATAAAGCGTACACGATACAGCCAGATGTAGTATGGAGGTTAAAGCCAGAGGAGAGAGCTTTATTACAGACTAGCTTTATTGATAATCCTAGAGATATTGAGAGGCTGTATAAGGCTGGATTACTGGTATCTAAAGAGAAAATCTCTACAGCACATATAGAGGTAGAGTTAAATAGATCTAATGAGTACAGGATCGTAAAAATACAGCGTGGGTGGACTTATGATTATGGCAAGGATAAGAGTACAGGCGTTATTTTAGAGGCTTGTAAACTTTATGAGGCATATTCTAAGGCTAAAGAAGAAAAGGAGCGTATAGAGGCAAAATACAAAGCGGAAAGAGCCCTCTCAGATTATGAGTGGAGTGTAAGAGAGATAGATAAAGTACTGAGATTACTACACGATGATACACTAGCTAAGGAATATAGGCGGATCCTCCTTAGTATGGCTAATGTAGATGATATTGAAATAAAAAAAGATAGGAAACATTATTTACTACAGGTATTTTAGCAAGAAAGAACCCTATAAAATGGTGCAATTATAGGAAAGATAAACTACTAGCGTTATGCTGGTAGTTTTTTTTGCTCTGAAATAAAAATCTAAAGAAACTGAAAAAAGATTACATAGTAAATACATATTTTCTCCAGATATTTACCCTAACTTATGTAGAAACAGTAGGGATATTTTGCAGATAACTTACGAGGGATCAGCATTATATAACTCATTTTAAGGAGGATAACAACTATGGCAGATGTAAACACAAACACAGCTACACAGACACAGGAGCAGGGTAACGGTACCCAGACTAATACCACAGCTAACGCTAACACTACTGGAGCAGGTGCGGATAACACTCCTAAGGTAAAGACAGAGGAGGAGATCAGAGCAGAGATCCAGAAAGAGTATGAAAAGATGGCAGATAAGAGAGTAACGGATGCTCTCAAAAAGCGTGATAAAGAGTGGGCGGATAAGCAGGCTAAGGAAAAAATGACAGAGGATGAGCGTAGACAGGCGGAGGAGCAGGAACGCTTACAGGCACAGGCTAAGAGAGATCTGGATCTTACTATCAAGGGCTTAAAGCTGGATGTAGTAGATGCAGTACAGGAGATGGGGCTGGATGCTGGTTTCCGTAACTTAATCGCTGTAGAGGACTTAGCAACTATTGCAGATGAGGATGAGCGTAAAGCTAAACTCACGGAGAGAGTAAAGGGTATGAAAAAGCTCTTTGATGCTGAGGTGGCTAAGGAAGTTGCAAAGGCTAAAGCTGAGTTTCTCAAAGGATCTACTCCAGCTACAGGATCCTCATCTAACAAGAAAGATGAAACTAAGTATGATGCGTACAAAAAGGCTGGAAATGTAAAGGGTATGCTTAGCGAGAAGTTAGGAGCATACAGAAACAAGGAGGATGAGGAGTAAGCCAGCTCCTCAAAACAAAATAACTCAAACAGGAGGTAAATAACAATGGCAGGAATGGTTAAAAGAGCTGATTTTTTGGAGAATGAGGTTGTAGACCTCACAGAGGAGATTAAGCTGGTATCTCCTACAGATACTCCGCTTACTACTTTGCTTATGGGTAGAGGGCAGGTAGTACCAGCAAACGATATTACAGTAACATGGAGAGAAAAGGAGCTTAACTCTGATAGAGGTACTCTTAAGTTAGAGGGCTCTGAGGCAGGAGAGGCTATCACTTCCGGCAGAAAAACTCTCTCTAACGTGTGTCAGATCATCGAAAAGGTAACACAGGTATCTGGTACAGCTAGATCCCTCAATCCTAAGGGTATCGGAGATGTATTTAACTCTGAGGTACAGGATCGCTTAGTAGAAACTAAGAGAGATATGGAGTGGTATTTCCTTAACGGTACTAAGGCTCTGGAGAGTGGATCTACTCCTAGACAGATGAACGGACTTGTTAATCTGGTAGCATCTGGAAACGTGGTAGAAACTAAGGGAGCCCTTACAGAGGAGCACTTCTTAGATGCACTACAGGAGATGTGGAAGCACGGAGCACAGGGAGAGTATTTCTCTTTTGTAAATGCAAATATTAAGCGTATGATTAACGATCTTGCTAAGGCAGGTAACAATGTACGTTTCTTAGGAGATAACGGATCTATGCAGAATGTACTTGGTATCGGAGTACAGAAGATCGTAACAGACTTTGGAGAGATCTCCTTAGTACTGGATCGTTACGCTGATACTAAGACTATCCTTACAGTAGACTTAGCAGAGGTACAGATCGCAGAGCTTAGAGGTACTTTCTATGAGGATCTCCCTAAGGCTGGAGACTATTACAGAGGACACGTACTTAACGAGAGTACAATCAAGCTCCTTAACAGCTATGCAGGATCTAAGATCTCTATCACAGAAGCAGGTAAGTAAGTAACCCTAATTTTGTAAGGAGGTAAAAGGATATGCCTAGAAAAGCACAGAGTACTCCAGAGCAGGAGGGAAAGAAAGAGACGGTAAATGCTCCAGCCGATGAAAAACAGGAGCAGAAAAAGGGTACAGAGGCTCCTACAGAGGGTACTGTATCCCCAGAGGTAACTCCAGAGCAGGAGGGAAAGAAAGAGGATAAGCCTAAAAAGGTGTATCACTTTACCTCTGAAAATCCTTACTTAACTGTATCCGCTGTAGGCGTGTATTTCAGTGCTGGTAAGGCTAGTACAGACAATTTAGCAGTAGCTAAGTATCTGGCTGGATTAGAGGGCGTAGAGCTGGTAGAGGAATAAGGAGGGATCTCCTATGGATAGCTTAGAGCGTTGTAGGATCCTCTGTGGAATATCGGAGGATAACACAAAAAAGCTGGGGCTATTAACAGTGCTCTTAGAGAAAGCAAGAGAGGATATAGAGGCATTTTGTAGAGATACCTTTATAGAGGCTCTTACTAACGATGAGGGCATTATTACAGGATATACGGATGTATTCCCTAAACAGCTTAAGAATGTGCAGGAGGATTTAGCTATCCAGCGATTTAGAAAGCTGGGGGCTGAGGGGGAAAGCTCTTATACCTTAGCGGATGAGAGTGTAACCTTTGATGATCCATTACCTGTATCAGTAGAAAAAAAGCTGTATCCATACCGCCAGCTATTCCCTAGATCCTATACGCTGGATGATCCAGTAGGCGGATATAAGGAGGGCTAAGGTATGCAATTTCTCTATGATAAGCAAGTGGTAGTAAAAAGATATTCCTCAACTTTAGGAGAGTTTAACCGCCCTAATAAAACTCTTGTAGAGGTTGGTACTTATGAGTGCCATACCGCAGAGAGTAGTACTACCACAGCACAGCTCCAGCCACAAAAAAAGAATACCACAGATCTTACACTCTACACGGATCCAGAGGCTCCTATCAAAAGGGGAGATATTTTATATATCTATGAGCTGGATGAGTACGATAAGCCTATTATGAGTACGGAGTTTAAGGCTATTGCAGATAAGCCCTATAAAAAACGTACTCAGCTCATTGTATCGCTCCTCAGTGAGGAGGAGGTATAGTGGAGGGCTTTACTATCGAGGGCTGGGATGATTTTGTAGAGAACTTTAGTAAGTTTGTGGATAAATGGGCGGATAAGAAAAAGATCCTCCTCCAGAGGATGGCTAATATCTATCATGGCGAGGTTATACCTCATGTGCCAGTAGATACCTCACGGTTAGTAGATAGTATTACCATTTTCGGAGAGGGGATACCTCACGATTTTGTAGAGGTGGGAACTAATGTAGAGTATGCCCTATATGTAAATGATGGTCATGTACAGCATAAGAGATTTTTACCAGCGGATAAGCTGAGTGTAGGCGGAAAAGCTAAATACCTTAAGAACAGAAACCAAAAAGGGATCATGTTAAAAGAGAGCTATGTAAATGGCTCTTTTTTTATGGAAAAAGGTATGCAGGATGCTAAGCCCAGACTTAACAGGCTGGTAGAGAGCTTTTTACAGCAAATAGGCAGAGAGATAGAGGGAGGTAGCTTATGAGATTGCTTAATAGCGTGTGTAGGGTTATTGCCTCCGCTTATTCTGGGGTACCAGTACATATAGAGGAGGTTCCTAACAATTTTGAGCGTAACAGCTTTTATGTAACGCTGGCTACAGGCAGTAGCGAGTTAAAAAATCTCAATGTGTATGAGGATGATCCGATATTCCAGATCGTTTACTTTGCGAAAAGAAACGAGGCTAATCAAGTGGTAGCAGAAAAGCTCTATGAGGTAAAGGATGAGCTTAAAAGGCTTTTCCTCCTTAAGAGGGTTGTACCTGTGATCCCTTTAGCTGGAGTAAAGGAAAAACCCAGATATGCAAAGATAGAGAATTACTCCGATGATGTGAGGGTTAGTGAGGGGGCTTTATATGTAAAGATCACTCTCAACTTTACAGAGGATGTACCTGTAGAGGATAACTATGAGCTTATCGGAGATGTGGATATTGAAACAAAGACAGTAACAAATGGATAGGAGGTTAAACAGAATGGGATTACCAGATATTATTATTGAGTTTTCCAAAAAGGCAGTAACAGCCATCCAGAACGGATCTACAGGTATTGTAGGTATCATGCTTAAGGATGCCAAAAACAAGGGGGCTATGGTGCTCCGTAGTGTGGATGAGATCCCTACTGGAGATAGTGCTTTTAGTGCAGAGAATACCGCTTATATTGAGAGAGCGTTTATCGGCTCTCCATCTAAGGTAATTATCTACACGATGGATACAACAGCAGAGAGTTACGATGAGGCTACAAAGTATTTTGCTACACAGAAAGTAAATTACATTGTAGGAGCTCCAGATCTTACCACAGAGGAGGCTACTAAGCTGGCTACATGGGTTAAGGGTATCAGAAAGAACTCTGTACGCAGACCTGTAGCAGTACTCCCTAAGACCGCTGGAGATAGCAGGGGCGTTATTAACTTTGAGGTAGTAAACAGCTCCGCTACAGATAAGATCGAGGTAGGAGAAAAGCAGTACACAGAGGCGGAGTACTGTAGTAGAATTGCTGGCTTGTTAGCTGGCTTAGATCTTAGAGTATCCGCTACCTATAAGCCTCTTACTGAGGTAACAGCTATCCCTCTGGTAGATAGTGATGAGGAAGTAGATACCGCTATTGATGCTGGTAAGCTCACTCTCTATAACGATGGAGAGCGTGTTGTAATTGCCAGAGGTGTAAACTCCCTCACTACAGTTACAGAGGTAGAAACAGCAGATCTCCAGAAAATCAAGATCAATGCTATACAGGATCAGATTGAGGGAGATATTTACAGCACTATTAACAAGAGCTACATCGGTAACTACAGTAACTCTTATGATAATAAGTGCTTACTGATTACAGCTATCAAGGGCTACCTTAGAGGGCTGGAGGCTACAGAGGGCGGTAAGGGCTGGCTTAAGGCTGATAGCTCTACTATGGAGATCAATGTAGCTAAGCAGAAACAGTACTTAGAGAGTATCGGAGTAGATACCTCTGAGATGGATGAGCAGGCTATTAAGGAGGCTAATACAGGCTCTCATGTATTCCTTAAGGGTACTATCTCTATCTTAGATGCTATCGAGGATGTAGATATTTTCATCAATAAGGATTAAGGAGGTAATTACAGATGGCAGTAGAAACAAAGCGAATTTGTAACGGTACCTTTGGAGAGCTCTGGTTAGACGGAGATTATGTAGGAGAGTGCTATAAGGCACAGGCAAAGGTAGAGTTTACAAAAGAGGAGATTAAACAGTGTGGTACTTTCTTCACTGATAACAAGGTTGTCGGATGTAAGGGTACAGGATCTCTTACTATGCACAAGGTAAATTCCAGAATGGCTATTAAGGTAGCTAACATGGTTAGAAATAAGCAGGATGTACGCTTTACGCTTATCAGTAAGTTAGCGGATCCAGATGCTTACGGTGCAGAGCGTGTATCTATCACAGGAGTACAGATGGATGATCTTACTCTCTTTGATTGGGAGGCTCAGAAACCTCTTGAAACAGAGGCTCCGTTTACCTTTACAGGATACGAGTACTTAGATCAGATTACTCCTCAGTAAGAGTTATAAGAGTGCAGTTTGGGGAGGGTAAAACCTCCCCTTATTTTTATTATATGAAAAATTAAGGAGGGCTATACAATGGCTACAAAGAATGTAAATACAGAGGCAGTACAGGCAGAGGAAACAGAAAAGAAAGAGGCGGTTAATATCTTAGATCTCCTCTTAGGATCCGATGTAGGAGAGATTAAGCTCCCTACTAAGGAGGTAGAGATTACCAGATTATCACAGGTATACGGTGCTCCGTTTATCCTCACAATTAAGGCGATTACTCCAGCTAAGTTTGAGGAGATACAGGATATGAGCATTGATGTAAAGGGCAAGGATGCAGATATTGATATTACCCAGCTCCAGCTCTTTACAGTAATCGAGGGTGTAGTAGATGCTACAGGTGCTCCGATGTTTAAAAACAAGGAGCTTATGAGTAAGTTTAAGGTATCTACTCCTAAGGATCTGGTAAGAGCGATCTTACTTTCTGGAGAGATCGCTAAGATTTACGGAGAGATCTCTGAGCTGGCAGGTTTCGGAGATAATGCGGTTAAAGAAGTAAAAAACTCATAAGTACAGATGGGCTTACCCAGATGATGTACTACTACTGGAAACACGGTAGAGTACTCCCATCTGTATTTTATAAATTGCCTAGAGGAGAGCTTTTAGTATTACAGGCTTTTTATGAGCAGGAGATAGATGATAATAACAAAGAGCTAGAGAGGGCAAATAAGAGTAATAGTGTTATGTACAATATCAATCTACTCACATAGAGGAGGTGGCATATATGGCGGTAGAGTTTGGTGCAAAACTTTATTTAAAAGATAATATGTATGCTACCCTTAAGAAAAATCTAGGTTTACAGCGTGAATTTTCGGAGCAGGTAGATAAAACTAATGCGAGTATGCAACAGATGGGGCGTACAAGAGTTAATGCTACTATCAATGCTACGGATAACGCCTCTGGAGTAGTAGAGAGCGTTAGACAAACTGTAAATAGTGTAGGCAATACAACAGTATCCCCAGAGGTATCCTTACAGGATAACGCCTCTGGGGTTATTGGTGCTATACAGGATACCTTAGATACCGTCAATACTACCACAGCTACTCCAGAGGTGGAGGTAGAGGATAATGCCTCTCCTACTATCAGCGAGGTAGAGAGTAGAGTGCATAGGCTGGGGAATGTGAGAGCATTAACCAGAGCAGAGGTAGACGATCAAGCTACAGAAAAGGTAGAGAGAATAACCCAGAGGATCAAGGATCTTACTAAAAAGGTATTCTCTCCAGTGATTAAGCTAAAGGATCTCACGGTTAGTACAGTAGGCAAGATTAAGCAGAGGCTTAAAGAGATAGCCACTACTTTTACTCCTATTGTAAAAATCAGAGATCTAGCCTCACAGGGCTTAGCTAAAATCAAAAATACCTTAGGTGGGCTACGAGATAGAGTTACCTCTGTAGCGGTAGGGATCCACGATAGAGCTACATCTGGACTAAATAAAATAAGGGTAGGTGTACGAACAGTAGGAAAGCTGGTGGCTAAGCCTTTTATCTCTGTTAGGGATAAAGCCACAAGTGGGATCACAAAGGTTAGAAACTCCCTAAAATCTGTAGGGAAAACAGTAGCTAAGCCTTTTGTTACTTTGAGGGATAAAGCAAGTGCTCCTCTGGGTAAGGTAGGCGGTGTACTGAAATCTGTAGGAAAGACGGTAGCAAAACCTTTTATAGCAGTAAAAGACGGTGCTAGTAAGATCCTCCACGGTATAGGCAGTAGCTTAAAATCCATCGGTAATATGTCTGTAAAGGCTATGGTAGCGGTAAAGGATGGAGCTAGTGCTGTACTGGGTAAGATTGGTAGTACACTTAAGAGCCTTGCAAAAGGCGTAACAATCGCTGTAGGAATTGCAGGAGCAGGAGCTACAGCTCTTATGGGTAAATCCTTAGGAGAGGGAGCTAAACTACAGCAAAGTATAGGCGGTGTGGAAACGCTGTACACAAAGACTAATAGTGATGGTAGTACAGATACCTCAGCGGTAGATAAGATGTTACAGTACGCTAATCAAGCGTATAAAACTACAGGCTTATCCGCTAATGAGTATATGGAAAATGTCACCTCATTTAGTGCCTCTCTTTTGAGTGCGTGTGCAGGGGATACAAATAAATCCGCTGAGATTGCTAACAAAGCTATGATAGATATGGCGGATAACGCTAATAAGATGGGTACTGATATGGGATCCATCCAGAACGCTTATCAAGGCTTTGCAAAGCAAAATTACACGATGCTGGATAACCTTAAGCTGGGTTATGGTGGTACTAAGGAGGAGATGGATAGGCTCCTTAAGGATGCACAGGCTATCACTGGTACTAAGTACGATATAAACAACTTAGCGGATGTATATACAGCCATCGGAGTAATACAGGATAAATTAAATATCACAGGAACCACAGCAAGAGAGGCAGAGCAGACCTTTAGCGGATCTTTTGCGATGATGAAAGCCTCAGTTACTAACCTCTTAGGTAATTTATCTATAGGGGATGGAGAGGCAGTAGCTAGAAGTATGGGAGAGCTGGTAGAGAGTGCAAGTACCTTTTTCTTTGGTAACTTTATACCGATGCTCCAGACGATTTTTAGCAACTTGCCTACAGCAATAGGAACAGCGGTAGAAAAGGTAGCTCCTCAGATTAAGGAAAATGTATTACCACTCCTTACATCTATCAAGGATGCAATCTTTACAGGGCTGGGTAATATCGGTATTGATACTGGAGCATTGCAAGCTATTTTCGATCAGCTTTTTAATGTAAAGGTAGACGGTGGCGGTATTGCTAGTATGTTCTCTGGGCTTAAGGATGGAATAGTACAGGCGATCAATACGATCTTACCTATCATCCCTCCGATTATCTCAGCGGTACAACAGATAGCTCCTGTAGTAGGGCAGGTAATTAGTACGATTATGAGCGGTGTATCTCAGATCATTCCTTATATCGTGCCAGTGATCCAGACTATTACTAATATCATCGTAACAGCTATGCCAGTGATCCAACAGATCATTACAGTAGTGGTAAGTGCGATTGTAGCTATTATGCCTACATTGAGCTCTATTTTTACTTTTGTGGGAAATGTGATCCAGCAAGTACTTACTGTGATCGGTAATCACATGGGATTATTCCAGACTATTGTATCTGTAGTAGTAACAGTAGTATCTACTGTATGGCAAACCTTAGCCCCTATAATCAGTGCGGTAGTAGATGTGATCCTTACGGTGGTGGATGGGCTACTTACAGGAATTGAAACGGTATTCAATTTCTTAGCTCCATACATCTCTCAGATCTGGGGTAGTATCTGTGGATTTTTCGACAGTGCAAGCTCTACGATTACCACTATCGTAGAAACCATTAAGAGTGTATTTCAAGGCTTATTTGATGCGGTATCCACTATTTTCGGTGGTATCTCCAGTGCTGTATCTACAGCGATCGGAACCGTAACAAGTGTAATAAGCGGAGCGATAGATGCTATCAGTGGTTTTGTTGATAAGATTGGTGGAGCGATCAGCAAGGCTAAGGAGTTTGTAGGAGGTATCGGAGGCAAGGTTAAGAGTGCTTTAGGTTTTGCCTATGGTAAAGACAGAGTACCATACGATAATTACCCAGCTATCCTCCATCAAGGAGAGAAAGTCTTAACCAGAAATCAAGCAGATCAGTATGAGAGGCATATGAGTACCAGAGGTGTACAGCTTAAGGATGTTACACCTATAGACAGGGATCCAGATGATCCACAGGATAATAACGGAGGTACAGGAGGTACAGGAAATCCACAGGATAGAGATCTACCTAAGAGCGGTGGTATCGGATCCGTAACGATTGAAAAATTGGCGGATACGGTAATCATTGAGAAAGAGGCAGATACAGATAAGGTTGTTTCTGATATGGTGGCAAAATTCAAAAAGTTGTTACCTAATATGACTTAACAGGGAGGAGGATACTTAATGGAATTTTGGTTACAACAGAATAGCGATAAGTTTCAACTCCCAGTTAAGCCCTCTGATTACACGGTATCCGTATCCCATAAAAATACGGTTGTCAATGTAATACAGGTGGGAGATGTAAACCTTATCGGTAACACAGGCTTAAGAGAAATTACTCTTAAGTCTTTTTTTCCAGCAAAAGATTATAACTTTAGCAATAATGCAGGGCGTAAACAGCCTTTAACTTATGTAGAGAAGATCGAGAGCTGGAGAAAGTCTGGTACTCCTATTAGGGTTATCATTACGGGCACTCTTAACATGGAGGCTACAGTAGAGAGCTTTGTGTGGGGAGAGCAGGATGCTACAGGAGATATTTATTATACCTGTAATCTAAAGGAGTACAAAAAGATAAAGACAAAGAGAGCTACCGTTACTATAGCTACTGTAAAGCCTACAGTAAGGGCTACAAAGCCACAGGCTACTAATACAGCCAGAACCTACACGGTAAAGCGTGGAGATTGCCTCTGGAAGATAGCTAAACAGTTTTACGGTAGTGGAGCTCAGTACACTAAGATCTACAATGCTAACAGGGATAAGATAAAAAATCCTAATCTTATCTATCCTAATCAAGTATTAACGATCCCTTAGGAGGTGGTAAGAGTGATAGTAGTGCATAAGAATACAGACATTACAGAGTATGTATCCTCTATGAGCTGGGGCGGTAGCAGAACAGAGGTAGCCAGAAAATTAGAGCTACACATTGTAAATGCTCCCTTAGATAAAAATATTACTCCTCTTACCATCAACTTAGCGGATCCTGTTTATCTATTTGAGGATGATGGAAAAACAGAGCTTTTTAGAGGCTATGTAGTAGAGAGGGAGGCAAGCAGTACCACAGGTACAGTTACTTATACCTGTTATGATCTTCTTTTCTATACCATCAAGAGTAACGCCACTTACAATTTTAGCTCTAAAACAGCGGAGGCGATAACTCAGATGGTATGTGATGATATGGAGATCCCTGTAGGCTCCTTAGCTCAGACAGGGCTAACACAGAAACTCATAGTACAGAATGTATCTATCTATGAGATTATTATGAGAGCCTATACACAGGCATATCAACAGAACGGAGTAAGCTACAGGGTGGTAGCTAAAAAAGGCTACCTCAATGTAGAGGAAATGGGTAAGGTGGTATGCAGTATTGAGATCACAGAGGATAGCAATATTACCAGCTCCAACTATAAAGAGAGCATTACTAACATGGTTAATAAGGTTCGTATTTATGACGGAGAGGGTAAACCACAGGGAGTAGTACAAAATGATGCAGATGTGAAAAAGTACGGTATATTCCAGCAGACTTACACTAAAGAGGAGGGCAAGGATGCTACTACCACAGCTAAGAGTATGTTTAAGACGGTTGAGAAAACCTTTACTCTGGAGTGTGTAAACCTCAATGAGGCAGTAACAGGAGCAGGGGCGGTAGTGAGAGATAGCTCTACAGGGCTCAGCGGTGTAGTGTGGATAGATGCGGATACTCACACATGGCAAAATGGAGTAGCTACCATGAGCTTAACAGTAACTCTAAAACAAATGATGGATACTAAGGAGGGATAGCATGGCTGGTACTGGGGATAACATGAAAAACGATCATCAATATGCAGAAGTGCTAGAGATGATGCGATCACAGGGAGCTAAAGATAATCCTACCTTAGCCCAGATAGGAGTAATGCAAAGCTCTAACAGCGTAAAGATAGATGATCTGGTACTTAATGCTGAGGATCTGTATATAGCAGATTACTTAGTAGCAGGGTATACCAGACAGATAAAAGTACCTTATGTATCTGGAGTATCTGTGGATACTACACAGAGTAACGGTTTTGCTAGTAAGGATAACCCAGATCCAGATACTAGGGCATGGAAACAGAGCCAGATAACCTATACCGATGGGCTTAAGGCTGGGGATATGGTGCTGGTACAGAAACTTAACGATAATAACAAGTATGTAATCATAGCAAGGGTGGTGGAGGCATAAATGAGTTTATTTCCTTTTGCAACAACAGAGGATCTTACTCTAACGGATCAAGAGGTAACAGCCTCCTCTATCCGTGAGTATGAGATCGACTTTGAAAAAGGCACACTCACAGGGAGGATTGTAACTGGTGTAGATGCTCTTTGTGTGTGGGCTTACTTAGCTCTTAAGGCTAAGAGATACCGCTGGATTATATATAGCTGGGGTTATGGGGATGAGGTTTATGATCTCATCGGATATAGCTACAGTGAGGAATACCTTAACAGTGAGGTAAGGCGGTATATGGAGGAGTGCTTATTTGAGAATGAGCACATAACAGGAGTACAAGATCTGGAGGTATCCCAGATTAAAGATGTACTCCACATAAAATTTACTCTGGTAACAGATGTAGGTAGTAAGGAGGTGGAAATGGATGTATGAGGATCAGACATACGAAAATATATTAGATAGATCCCTAGCAAGGGTGGCAAGTGATGTAGATAAACGTGAGGGCTCCGTTATTATGAACGCTATAGCCCCTGTATCCGCAGAGCACGCAGATGTATATATCCAGCTAGGTAATATCGTAAATAATGGGTATGCAGATACCGCAGTAAGAGAGTTTCTAATCCTCCGATGTAAGGAAAGAGGTATTATCCCTTATGAGGCTACTAAGGCTACTCTAAAGGGTAAATTTAATATGGAGATCCCTATAGGCTCCAGATTTAATCTGAATGAGCTTAACTATGTAGCCACAGCATTTATAGAGAGTGCCGATGGCTATTTTTATTATCAGATGGAATGTGAAACAGAGGGTACTAATGGCAATAAGTTTTTTGGAGAGCTTAGTTCCATTGAGTACATTGATAAGGATCTTACTGGAGAGCTTACAGAGCTCCTTATCCCAGCGGAGGATGAGGAGGATACAGAGGCTCTAAGGACACGATACCTTAACTCCTTTGATAGTAACCCTTTTGGCGGTAATAAGCAGGATTATGTAGAGAAAACCGATGCTCTGGATGGTGTGGGAGGTACGGTGGTTATCCCTGTGTGGAATGGGGGAGGCACTGTTAAGTTAATCATTATCAATAGTGATTACGGAGTAGCATCTAGCACACTGGTAAAAGCGGTGCAGGAGGCTATAGATCCAGATCCACAGGGTACAGGTAGTGGCATAGCTCCTATAGGGCATACCGTAACAGTAGTATCCGCTGTAGGTAAAACGGTAAGCATAAAATCCAGAATAACTCTAAATGATGGCTACCAGTGGTCGCAGGTAAAACCTAAAGCGGAGGAAACTCTGGAGGCGTATTTTTTGGAAATGCGTAAGAACTGGGAGAAAGGTAACTTAGTAGTGCGTATCTCTCAGATAGAAAACAGGCTCCTTAATCTGGATGGGATCTTAGATGTGGCGGATACACAGCTAAACGATGTAGCCAGTAACTTAGCCTTAGCACAGGAGGAGATACCTCTGTTAGGAGGTGTTTATATTGGCTAGAGAGATTGATCTATTAGGCTATTGGATGCCTGTACTCCGACAGCTTAAAGAGTTTAAGGAGATAGCAAAGGCGGAAACGCCAGAGCTTAAGTACATCCTAGAACAGATTGAGCGTACTCTTAACAATATGTTTATTGAAACAGCGGATGAGTACGGTATTAAGCGTTTTGAGGATATGATGGGTATTTACCCAGAGGCAGGAGCCAGCCTAGAAACAAGGCGTTTTAATGTGCTGGTTAAGTGGAATGATAAAGTACCTTATACGGAGAAAGAGCTTTATAACAGGCTTATTAGTATCTGTGGAGATGATAACTTTAGCGTTAATCCAGATTATAAAAATTATTTTTTAGAGATTATAACTCATTTAGGGATAGAGGGGGCGTTTGATACGATCTCCTCTATTTTGCAGGATATGATCCCCTGTAATCTGGTGCTGGATCTTAAAAACACTCTGGAGGAGGGAAATACAACTCCTTTTAGTGTGGCGGTAGTATCCTGTGTGGCTATGAGGTATCAGATCACAAACGATATTAACCCTAAGGTAGCTACAGAGAGCCCTATGTACTACGGTGTAGGCTTAGGCAGAGCTGGTACTCACATTATCACTCATGATATAAAGAGTACTGTAAATAAGAGCTCAGATCTCAATGTAGCACAGGCATTATCTACAGGAGGCTCCTCTGGGGCTATCACAATGGATATAGCTGTAAAGGATGAGGTAGAAAGCCCTCATTACGAGGGAGTAGGCGTTGGAATGGCGTTTACAAAAATCATTACCCACGATATTAACAGCAAAGCAACTAACAGCGGTAATACTACTGTAGCAAGCCCTGTAAACACAGCTACAGTTATTACAATAAATTAAAGAAAAGGAGTGTGATAAAATGGGTGCTTTTAAGAGTGCAGTAATCACAAAAAAAGGACAGGAACTCTTAGCAAAAGTGGTAGCAGGTACTACTAAGCTGGAGTTTACTAAGATCAAGGTATCCGATACTAAGTTATCTGGAGATCTGGCAAGTATGACAGGTATCGGTACTATCAAACAGGAGGAAAAGGTAGCCTCTGTAGTGAGAAAAAATGGATCTAATGTTACAGTATCCGCTAGTTTCTCTAATCAGACCTTAGGGCAGGGTTATTATGTAAGAAACTTAGGACTTTATGCAAATGATCCACAGGCTGGAGAGATCCTCTACAGTATCTCAGTGGCAGATGAGAGTACCGCTACAGCGGATTATATGCCTCCATTTAATGGTATCGGTGTAAGCTCCCTTATGGTGGATCTTGTAACAGCGGTATCTAATGCCTCTAGCGTAAAGGTAAATGTAGATCCTACCGCTGGAGCCACAGTAGCTCAGATTGTTAATTTACAGGAGCAGATTGACGATGTTAAGAGCTTTGTAGGCTATGAGAGCTCCGATGTATACGGTGTGGAGATTGATTTTCCTAATAGGCGGTTTACCAGAATTGCAGGAGCAGAAAATCTTACCGCTGGAGCTGATTTTGATAAGCTCAATCCGTGGGGCGGTAGAAAGAGATGTATCTTAACTGATGATGGTACAGTACTTGCATACAGAGGAGAAACAGGATACACAGAGGCAGGAGCTACTACTGTAGAGCTTAAAAAGACAGTAGACGGAGCAGAAAAAACCTATGCTAGTGGTACTAAGGTACAGGTAATGGTAGAACAGCCTGTATTTTATGTTAAGGCTGTACCTGTAAGCTCTAAGAACGCTACCAGCGGTAAGGGTAAGCAGTACACTAAGGGTAGATTTTATATCAGCCCTACACCTAAGGCAGGATTTACAGCTCCTAGAGCCTTTTACGATAATCACGGTATCGTACAGGATAAGATCTATCTCTCAGCGTTTGAGGGCTGTATTTATGATACAGATGCTAAAAAGTATCTTACAGCGGATGAGCAGGTAGCGGATTTTGCTACAGATATGCTCTCATCTATTGCAGGTGCTAAGCCAGCCAGTGGACTTACACAGAACCTCACAAGAGCGAATGTGAGAAAGCTCTGTGCTAACAGAGGTGCAGGCTGGGAAAGTCATAGTATTTTTGCTATGGCGGTTACAGAGTGGCTCCTTATGATTGAGTATGCTAGTTTAGATGCTCAGCGTAAAGTAGGTAGAGGCGTTTGTGATTTTACCGATGATGGTAAAACTAATATGGCTGTAGTAACAGGTGCTACCTCTGGATTAGGTAATGGATCTGGTATTGATCCTAACGGTGGTGTAGATGGTAAGTGCTCAGTATCTTACAGAGGAGAGGAAAATCTCTGGGGCAATATCTGGACTTGGCTGGATAAGGTAAATATCTTAGCTAAAGGACAGAATGAGGTATTTGTGCATGAGATCGGAGCTACAGTAGCAGATGATACTACCACAGGATACAAGAGCTTAGGCTATCACTGGAGCCATAGTAACGGTTATCAAAGTGCCTTTGGTATTGATCCAGAGCATCCAGAGTTACTTATCCCTACAGAGGCTAGTGGATCGGATGTATTCACAGGTAACTTTGTATGGCAGAATTACACCTACAACGGTTTCTTCATTGCTATATTGGGCGGTAGGTGGAATGGTGGCTCTGGTTGCGGTTTCGGTCTGCATGGTATTTATACCTCTGGTAGTCGCAATCGTACTCTCGGCGGTCGCTTGCTGTATGTGCCTCAAACAAAGGTTGCTTAAATCTTTGAGGAAAAATAAATAAAATCAAAAAGGGTAATAGGAGGAGCTGGAAAGCTCTTTTTTATTACCCTTTTTGTCGGTAGTTGATAAGGTTTCTTAATTACTAAATTAGGCAGTAAATGGAATAATGGCTCTAATTGCAGTTTCAATCTGAATGGTAATAATACCTCTGGTAATCGCAATCGTAATATCAGCAGTCACTTACTATATGTGCATATAAAAATAAAAGAAAATCAGAGAAATATGTGTTCACTGTGACACTTATTTTACATTAAGTGAGTAACAGCTACCGTGGCTCTTGCCAGAACATAAAACTCCTCTATGAGGAGCGGTAAAAAATAGCTAAGAGGGTGCTTATGTGCGGAGAAATCCGTAAACCATGTTAGCCTAGCAAGCTAAGAACTGATTGTTATGTGAACGATAGCACAGGGGTACTACAGCAGGTAGTTAGCTCCCTCTTATGCACATACAAAATTATGATAAGGTGGGTGCCAAAACACATGAAAGATACTGGAGATTTATTTTCTAAGATATGCGATATGGATAATCTTAGAAAAGCCCACAAGAACGCAAAGAGAGGTAAAGGGTGGTATGCAGAGGTAAAGCGTATAGAAAAAGATCTGGATCATTACCTAAGGAGGCTACAGGAAAATCTAATAGAACACAGGTATCATACCTCAGACTATGAAACTTTTGTAAGAAAAGAGGGAAGTAAGGAGAGGGAGATTTATAAGTTACCGTACTATCCAGACCGTATATGTCAATGGGCTATCTTACAGGTTATAGAGCCTTACTTACTTAATTCCATGACAAAAGATACCTATAGTGCAATCCCTAACAGAGGGATCCAGCCTATTATCAATCAATTACGAGGGTATAAGAAAAAGATTAGGAAAGATGGAAAAGTAGTAGCGGAGAAGTGGATACCCAGTATTTTAGTATCAGATCCAGAGGCTACAAAGTATTGCTTAAAGCTGGATGTAAGAAAGTATTATCCCAGCATTGTACACGATGTACTAAAGGCTAAGTATAGAGAGCTCTTTAAGGATGAGGAGCTTATCTGGTTAATGGATGAGATCATAGATAGTATTAGTACTTGTCCAGCCACAGAGGAAAATATAGAGATCCTCCAGAGGCTAGGTGTGGCGGTAAATATTATCATAGACGATAACGGTAGAGAGTTTGTGGATGGCGTAGGTATTCCTATTGGAAACTATGTTAGCCAGTATGACGGTAATTTTAATCTATCTGTAGTAGATCACTGGCTCAAAGAGGTTAAGGGCGTTAAGTACTACTTTAGATACATGGATGATATGGTTATTTTCGGTAGCAGTAAAGAGGAATTACACAAACTCAAAAGAGAGTTAGATGAGTTTATGGCGGTAAATCTTAAGCAGGTGCTTAAGCATAACTGGCAGGTATTTCCTACTAAGGTAAGAGGTGTAGATTTTGTAGGCTATAGATTTTTCGGAGAATATACCTTACTCAGAAAATCGACTTGCAAAACATTTAAGCGTAGGATGCTTAGCATCTCCAGTAAAAGAGAAAACAATGTGAGCCCTACTTATAGTGAGTGGTGCTCATTTAATAGCTATGTGGGCTGGCTACAGCATTGTGATAGCTTTAGGCTATACCAGAAATATGTAGAGCCTAATGTAGAATATATGCACAATTATTACTTAAAGGAGGTAAAAGGTAATGCAGAAATTTGTAAACGTAAGAACTACAGCGGAGAGCGTAAAGCCTCTTGAGATTGATGATTACCATGTATATGTAAATACAGGTATCAAAGAGATCCATGAGGAGGTTAAGGAGGGAGATCTTAGCTCTGGGTTTGATGGGTTTGAAATTGAAACACAGGAGATCTATGAGAAAGATGAGTACATCCAGCTCATGGCAGAGAAAAACAGTTCCTTAGAGGAGCAGACTACAGATTTACAGTTAGCCTTAGCAGATGTGTATGAGCAGATGTTGGGGTTATCAGCTAACTAAGAGGGAGGAGAAAGATTATGGCACAGGTTTACGCTACTTTGATCCGCAAAGGGTTAAGGACTATTGATAATATACCAAAGGATCTCAGAAAAGCCGTACAAAAAATCTTAGACGGAGATAATGAGTAGTATGTTACTCAATATTATCTTAAAAACAATACTCAGAAAGGAGGTAAAAGCTATGGCAGTAATTTACGCTACCCTTATTGTAAAGGGCAAAAAGACGATCAATGATGTACCGCCTGTAATCAGAGAGCAGGTTAAGCAGATCCTCATTGATCTTGATTTACCAGAGCTTGCAGAGTAAGCCACAGGGGGAGAGCTAAATGCTCTCCCTTTTATTATGGCGGAAAGGAGGATCTTATGGATATGGCTACAGATGCAAATATTAACATCGAGCACAGACTTACTGAGGTAGAACAGCGAGCAAAGAGTAACACTAATCGACTTAATGAGCATGATGAGATACTCAAAAGTAACAGTGAGATGATCGGAGCTATAAAGGAGCTGGCTACTGAGGTTAAGTATATGCGTGGGGATCTGAATGAAACCGTTGAGAGGCTTAACAAGCTGGAGGGTAAGGATGGGGATAAGTGGGATAAATTCAAGTGGCTTATTGTAACAGGGCTTGTAACACTTATCTTAGGATACTTAGCGGTTTCTGTAGGATTAAAGTAAGGAGGGGATCCAGTTTATCTCTTTACCTCATTTTGAGGTATCGTAGCAACTATTAACAAACTCACAAGGAGGTACAGTATGAATTTAAAAGTTAGAGTAAAAAATCCTGTATTCTGGGTACAGATTGTACTTAGTATTTTAACTCCTGTGCTTGCGTATGCAGGACTTACAGCACAGGATCTTACCACATGGAGTAAGGTAGGGGAGCTCATTGTAGGAGCTATCTCTAATCCTTATGTACTCTCTTTAGTGGTGGTATCGGTTTGGAACACTCTAAACGATCCTACTACAAAGGGATTAGGCGATAGTGCCAGAGCAAAGAGCTATACAGCTCCACAGTAAATATATTTATCAGACAGACAGGGAGAGCCTTTACAAGGCTCTCCTTTTTAAGTGTTTAGATCGGAGGTATTATTATGACAGAGAAAGAAATCAGATCAAAGGTTGTTGAGATCGCTAAGGGTTGGTTAGGCTGTAAAGAGAGTGACGGATCCCATAAAAAGATTATTGATACTTATAACGCTTGTAAGCCACTCCCTAGAAGTTATGCTGTAAAATATACAGATGCGTGGTGTGCTACTTTTGCATCCGCTGTAGGTATCAAGGCAGGGCTTACAGATATTATCCCTAGAGAGTGTAGCTGTAATCAGTTTATCCAGCTTGCTAAGAATATGGGTATCTGGGTAGAGAATGATGCTTACACTCCATCCGCTGGAGATATGATCCTTTATGATTGGGATGATAACGGAGTAGGAGATAATACAGGTAGTGCGGATCATATCGGTATTGTAGTATCTGTATCTGGAGGCGTTATTAAGGTTATTGAGGGTAACAAGAGTAACGCTGTAGGCTATAGAGAGCTTGCTGTAAACGGTAAGTATATCAGAGGCTTTGTTACTCCTAAGTACAGCTCTAAGGCTACTAAAGAGGAGGCTCCTAAGCCATCTGGTAACGGAGGAGGCTCTTACAATATTGGAGATATTGTAAACTTTACAGGATGCCTCCACTATACCAGCTCTACAGCTAGTGGCGTTGCATATGGCTGTAAGGCAGGACAGGCTAAGGTAACTAACAAGGCTGAGGGTGCGGTACATCCGTATCACTTACAGGCTATCTCTGGTAAGGGCTCTACTGTATATGGCTGGGTAAATGCTGGAGATATTTCTGGTAAGACAGGCGGAGGATCCGCTAAGACCTACACAGTAGTTAAGGGAGATACTCTTAGCAAGATCGCTAAAAAGTATGGAACTACTGTAGATACTCTGGTTAAGCTCAATGGTATCAAAAATAAAAACCTTATTAACATCGGACAGGTAATCAAGTTACCTTAATCCTTTAGGCACTCCTTAATATTTTTTCATATAGAGGGCTACTGGCTGTAAAATGCTGGTAGCCCTCATTTTTTAGTTGTATCTAGTATATAAGGGGTGTATAATAGATAGAAACTGAAAAACAGCCTCATAAAGCCCTCTATTTTATAGAGGGTAAGAAGTCTACACCTAATATATAAAAGTGGCTGTATGAGGCACACAGGAGCTCACAGGACTATTACAGGAGGGTAAACAGGATGGCATACAGGAAAATAACGGATATAAGAGATACTATTGGTATGAGAGCGGTATTTTATGCCAGAGTATCTACAGCGGAGGAGGAACAACTAAACGCTATAGAACTCCAGATTGAGGAGAATAGAGGATGTATTAAGGATCATGGCTGGAAACTGGTAGGAGAGTATATTGATCGTAGTAAGAGCGGTACGATGGTAAAGGGCAGAGATGATTACCAGAGGCTCTATGAGGATCTGTATGAGGATTTATTTGATATTGTAGTAATCAAGGATCAAGAGAGGCTCCAGAGAAATACTCTGGATTGGTACCTCTTTATTAACAGGGTAGTACAAACAGGAAAGCTCCTGTTTATGTACATGGATGGGAAATTTTACTCCCCAGATGATGCTCTTATCACAGGTGTACGAGCGATCATAGCGGAGGAGTTTAGTAGAAATCTTAGTAAGAAACTCCATAATTACCACGATCACAGAATAGAGAAAGCCAGACAAGGGCAGGAGATAGCCTTACAGGGTAGCGGTAACGTGTATGGATGGGATAAAAAAGATGGTAAGTATTATATAAATCCAGAACAGGCTAAGGTAAGGAGGCTCATGTGTGAGGGCATTATGGCAAGAAAAGGATCTACTCTCATAGCTAAGGAGCTTAATGATGCTGGATACCGTAACACGGTAGGGAAACCGTGGAAACCTATGGATATACCTAAATTTGTATATGATTGTAAAAATGTAGGTACCATGATTATAAACAAAGAAAGACACGATTTTGAGAGTAAGCAAACTATAAAACTCCCTAAGGAGGAGTGGGTATATGTAGAAAACGCTCTCCCTCCGATAGTCACACAGGAGGAGTGGGATCTAATCTGTAAGATCCATGAGGAGAGAGTAATAGCCACAGGATCCGACAGGAGAGGCAAGAAAACCAGCGGATACTCTTTTAGTGGTAAGCTGGTATGTGGTATCTGTGGGGCTCCTTACTGGAGGAAACAGAGAGTATCTAAGGATGAGTACTGGGTATGCAGTACAAAGCAGACTAAAGGCAGGAGAACCAGAAAAAGAGATAGCACGATGGGGAAATCTGGAGAGATAAATCCTTTAGGCTGTGATAATGAAAATATCTCTTATAACTCCCTCATGGAAATAATGGGGGTAGTATCAGAGCGATTACAGGCAAATACAGACACAATAAAGCATGATATGATAAATTGGCTTACTAAGCTCAGAAAACAGATCCTAGAGGCAAATGGAGGGCATACAGAGGCAGATCTACAGCGTGAGCTCTCCAGAAAAAGTAAGCTACTGGATGCCTACTTAGATGGGATCCTAAATAAACAGGAATACCAGAAAAAAGCAGAGGAGTTAGATGAGAGGATCATCAAGCTCAAAGCAGAAACAGAAAAGAATAAGGCTAACTCTGGAGATATTGCAGAGATAGATAAGGTACTGGCTAACATAGATGAGGAGGTATCCAGATATGTAGATGGTAATGAGAAATTAAAAGTAGAATACCTCTTAGAGCACTTAGAGCAGGTGCAGATCTTCCCAGATAAGGTTATAGTTATAGTACCGATATTGAGTGAGGGGATAGTAGTAGAGAAAACTCAGTATGTATCTAGGGAGAAACGGTGCGGGTAAAACTACATCTATCCGAATTTTAATGGATGTGTTTCCTGCAAACAGCGGTGAAGTGCTGATCGACGGTCAGCCCATCGATTACAATAAGATCGGCATCGGATATCTTCCCGAAGAAAGAGGTTTGTATCCGAAAAAGATTATCATCGATCAGCTTACCTATTTTGCAGAGCTGAAAGGCATGAGCCGCAAAGCCGCCGTGGAATCCATCGACTATTGGCTTGGTCGTCTCGGCATGGCTGAGTACCGTAACAAACGACTTGATACTCTCTCCAAGGGTAATCAGCAGAAAATTCAGCTTATTACGGCCCTTGCTCACGATCCCGACATCGTTATTCTGGACGAGCCGTTCTCCGGTCTGGACCCTGTAAATGCGATGCTCTTAAAGGATGTGGTCAAGGAGCAGATTTCCAAAGGCAAGATCGTTCTGTTCTCCAGCCATCAGATGAGCTACATAGAAGAATTTTGCGACAGCATCGCTATTCTTAATAACGGCGTTGTTGCTCTGCACGGTGATTTACACGACATTAAGCGTGACTATCCCCGTAACCGCTTGGTAGTCCGTACAGAAATCCCCGATTCCATCATTGCTGATTTTGGTTCTTCCTGTACGGTTATGGAAAACGGCAGCTTGATGCTTCGCCTCGCAAATCCTTCCGAAAAGAAAGCTACTATGACTCGCCTTGTAGAAAATTACGATATTGACGAGGTAAAGGTCTTTGAACCTTCCCTCAATGATATTTTCGTAGAATACGCAGGCGATGCCGCAAAGGAGGACTAAGCAATGAAACAGTTTGGTAAGATACTCAAATTTGAACTTAAATATTATCTCAAGAACAAGGTGTTTGTAGGCGTTACGATTTTCCTTGTTCTGCTGATTGCAGCGGTTATGTTCTTCCCGCGCATCTCTGCTATGTTCGAAAAAGGAGATGTAACCGATACACCTACAGATCTTCCTGTAATGCTTGTTAAGGCCGACGATCCTGCTCAGACAGAGATGGTGCGTGAGACCTTTGCTGCAGCATTTACCGGCTATGATGTGCAAAGCACCGACGCTGAAATCGGAGACATTACGGGCAAAATTACATCCGAGGATGTTGAGTGCGCTTTTGTTATGACAGGGCCGACATCCTACACCTACTATGTCAATAACCTTTCTATGTACGACTCCAATTCAGCTATTGCTGATGAGGTCTTACAGCAGATCTACCAAATGAATGCCATGATTAATGGTGGTATGACGGCTGAGCAGGCCGGCGAGGTTATGAGCATTCAGATCACTGGTGAGGTTGAAAGTCTCGGCAAGGATCAGTTTCAAAATTTCTTCTATACATACATCATGATTTTTGCACTGTATATGGTTATCCTTCTGTACGGTCAGATGGTGGCAACCAACGTGGCAACCGAAAAGAGTTCCCGTGCGATGGAAGTGCTTATTACCAGTGCGAAGCCAAACAGTATGATGTTCGGCAAGGTGTTGGCGTCCTGTATTGCAGGATTGGTGCAGCTCGTTGCTGTATTCGGCTCGGCACTCGTATTCTATAACCTTAACAAATCCTACTGGGGCGATAATATGATTGTGGATTCCATCTTCAATATTCCTCCGGAATTGTTTGTTTATATGCTTGTGTTCTTTATCTTGGGCTTTCTCATTTATGCCTTTATGTTTGGCGCTGTCGGCTCCACCGCATCCAAGCTGGAAGATATCAACACTTCGGTTATGCCGATTACAATGCTATTCATTATTGCCTTCTTTGTGGTGATGTTCTCGATGGCATCCGGTAGCATCGACAATACCTTAATGACCGTCTGCTCCTACATTCCGTTCACATCGCCTATGGCTATGTTTACAAGGATTTGTATGAGTACAGTGCCGCTGTATGAGATTTTGATTTCTGTCGCTATCCTTATTGGCTCAACGCTTGGTATTGGATTCCTTGCGGCAAAGATCTACCGCGTGGGCGTTCTGATGTATGGCACAACTCCGAAGCTTGGTGCAATTTTGAAAGCGGTTTGGAAGGCGTAATATGATGGCAACAATCCTTGAAACAGAGCGACTCATCCTACGTCCTTGGTTGGAGGATGATGCCGGGGAATTATACAAGTATGCAAGCGATCCCGATGTTGGCCCGGCTGCAGGTTGGCCTCCGCATACAAGCGTAGATAACAGCCGTGATATTATTAGTACCGTTTTATCTGCATCCGAAACATATGCTGTTTGCTTAAAAGATAGCGGAAAACCTATTGGTAGCATTGGGCTACATCGTAATGATCTGGCAACTGCTGAGGACGAATACGAGCTGGGATATTGGATCGGCAAGCCCTTTTGGGGGCAGGGTCTCATCCCGGAGGCTTCTCGTGAGATTCTTCGTTATTCCTTTGAAACACTGAAAATGAACCGCATTTGGTGTGGGTATTATGACGGAAACGAGAAATCACGTAGAGTGCAGGAGAAACTTGGCTTCGTATATCAGCGTATGACCGAAGGGATTGAAGTAAAACAATTGAGCGAGATCCGCACAGGTCACAGTAACCTTATGACTAAGGAACGCTGGCAAACGGTAGAACTGTTCAGAAGACAAAAGACCCTTTTGGACACATTCCTTGAAAAGAATGCAATTACCAATGCCCAATACGATAAAAGCCTTGGTGATTTGCGAGAAAAGATGGGAATGCATGGAGTAAACTAAAAAAACGGAGGTGTGGAAGGATGAGCAAGAAAACCTATATCGCAATCGATTTGAAATCCTTCTACGCCAGCGTGGAATGCGTTGCCCGTGGACTCGATCCACTGACCACCAACCTCCTCGTCGCAGACGTTTCCAAGACCGAGAAAACCATCTGCCTTGCCGTGACTCCCTCGCTGAAAGCACATGGGATCTCCGGCAGAGCAAGACTCTTTGAAGCGGTGCAGCAAGTCAAGATCGTCAACGCACAGAGAAAAGCAAAACTCCGTGGAAAGGACTTCACCGGCTCGTCATACGACGATACCGAGCTGAAGAAAAATCCCTTCCTGGCCGTGGACTACATCGCAGCTCCGCCGAGAATGGCGTTGTACCGTGAATGCTCTGCCAAGATCGTGGCGACCTATCTCAAATACGTGTCGATGGACGATATCTACCCCTACAGCATAGACGAGGTATTCATCGACGCAACCCACTATCTGAACACCTACAAGATGAATGCTCACGACTTCGCTCGAATGTTGATCCAGGAAGTCCTAAAGACAACCGGTGTCACCGCTACCGCAGGTATTGCCGAAAATATGTATCTTTGCAAGGTGGCTCTTGATATCACAGCCAAGCACATCCCACCCGACAAAGACGGTGTGCGGATCGCCGAGCTGGATATGATGACATACCGCAGAACGCTGTGGACACACCGTGACCTCACCGACTTTTGGATGATCGGCAGTGCCACAGCCAAACGGCTCAACAAGCTCGGTCTCTATACGATGGGCGATGTTGCCCGTTGCTCCCTCACCGATGAAGAGCGACTCTACCGTGAATTCGGCAAAAACGCCGTCTACATCATAGATCAGGCGTGGGGCTGGGAGCCTGTGGACATTCCGAGTATCAAAGCATATAAGCCCGAATCCACAAGTGTAAGCTCCGGTCAGGTGTTGACTCGACCTTACACCTTCGAAGAAACCAAGATCATCGTTCGTGAGATGATCGAGAACGTCGTCCTCGACCTTGTTGACAAGGGAATGATGACCGATCAGATCGTCCTTATGGTGGGCTACGATATTGAGAACCTCACCGATCCGAAGCGACGAGCCGCCTATCACGGAGAGATCAAGACCGACCATTACGGCCGCCAAGTACCGAAACACGCAAGAGGTACTGCCAACATGGGAAAGCACACCTCGTCCACCAAGTTCATCACCGACAAGACACTGGAACTGTTTGAGCGAATTGTGGACAAGAAACTGCTGACTCGCCGGCTTACCATCTCGGCAAATCATCTGCTTTTTGAAAGCGAGGTGGACACCTCCTCCGCAGCCGAGCAGCTGACGCTCTTTGACGATCCCGACGAGATTGAACAGAGAGAACAAGCCGAGCAACGAGAAAAACGGATGCAGAAGGCGGTCATCGATATAAAGAAACGCTTCGGTCCCAATGCGATCCTAAAAGGAACGAGCTTCCAGGACGGAGCAACCGCCAAGGAACGCAATGAATCCATCGGCGGTCATAAAGCATAGCAGCCGATAAATAAGAATTTGACGGAGGTGAACGTTATGTTTGAAGAATTGTTTATAAGAAAAACTGTTGATATTCAAAAAGCAGTGATGTTTGGCTTTGTGCAAAATAATAGTAACTATATTTATGAAACAGACATACTTGACGGCACATTTCTTCTTCAAATCATCATTACCCCCGATGGCAACATAGATACGAAACTGACCGAAAAAGCAATCGGTGATGAATATGTGCTGTATAAAACAAATGCTACGGGTTCCTTTGCGGGAGAGGTCAGGAACGCTATTGAAGCTATTCTCAAACAGGTGGCAGATCAGTGTTACAATACAGAAATTTTCAAGTCTGCACAGGCAAAAGAAATTATTTGCTATGTTCGTGAGAAATACGGTGATGAGCTTGAATTTTTATGGGAGAAGTTTCCCGATAATGCAATCTGGCGGCGTAAGGATAATAAGAAGTGGTACGGTGCTTTGCTGACAGTCAAGGCAAGCAAATTAGGTCTTGATGACGATAAGCCGATTGAAATACTCGACCTTCGTATCAAAACCGAAGATATCGAAGCAACTGTTGACAACACTCGATTCTTCCCCGGTTATCACATGAATAAAAAGCATTGGTATACCCTTTTGCTTGACGGTTCAACACCAATCGAGGAAATTTGTAATAGGATTGATGAGAGCTATATATTAGCGAAAAAATAGGAGATATTAAATGAATATCAAAATTAAGATTATCGACAAAGTTTACGAAGCAGACATCAATATTCCAAATGAGCCGTTCTCTCTGTTCGGACGAATGATTCCGTCTTACGTAGACAGCAAGTGGAGCTATACGACCGAGAAATTTGATACAGTCACGGAAATGTGTTTTCCTGACGAAAATTACAATTATGATGAGCTTGCGGAGAATCATATCTTTGTCGGTGCTTACGACGGCGACAAGTGCATTGGACTTGCCATCCTTCGTCATTCGTGGTTCAAATATATGTATCTCTACGATCTGAAGGTCAGCAAAGACTACCGCAGACAGAATATTGGTGAGTTGTTAATTGAAAAGGCAAAAGAAATCACCGTGCAACACGGTTATAACGGACTTTATACGCAAGGACAGGATAACAACCTTGGAGCATGTTTGTTTTATATCAAGCGTGGTTTTGTCATCGGCGGCTTGAATACCAACGTATATAAAGGCACGAAACAAGAGGGAAAGGCAGATATATATTTTTACTGTGATGTGAATCAAATATAAGATTGACAAATTCCAATAAGTCGAACAGAAGGAGGTGCAGTATGGCCGAACAATTTCCGTATGAGGACATCGTGAATATGCCTCATCATGTATCAAAGAAATATCCACAACCAACAATGGCAGACCGTGCTGCACGGTTTGCTCCCTTTGCAGCCATCACAGGATACGAGGAAATGGTGCTGGAAGAAGCCCGTGTTACCGATGATCGTATAGAGATGGACGAAAGCTCCAAAGCAGCTCTCAACGAGAAGTTGAACATGATCCTCGAATTTATTGACGAGCAGCCGGAGGTTAAGATCACCTACTTCGAGCCGGACAAGAAAAAAGCCGGAGGTGCCTATGTCACCGTTACAGGAACGGTGAAACGCATTGACGAATATGAGCATCTTGTCATTATGACCGACGGCAAGAAAATCAATATCGACGATATTTATAACCTACAAAGCGAGTTGTTCTATTCGCTTGGGTTGGAAGAATGAAATATGAGATACATTGAACTGGAGGTGCTGTAATGAAGAACAGAAAACTTACAAGGGTATTCACTGCCTTACTCTGTGCTGTATTGGTGATGATGGTCTTCCCGATTACTGCGAGTGCCGATACCGGACCGAAGCCATCTGTACGGATCACCTTTGAGAATCTTGGCACTGAAGAATGCTGGGGTACACTTCTTTCGAGCAAACCAAGCACCGGACCTTCATCTGCTTGGAACGGCAACGAAGAAGATGCACAGCATAACGAAAATCCAAATGGATACTATTCTTATCAGAAATTTGGTTATGATATTTGGAAAGCCTTTGTAGACTACGATGAGAAAGATGACTATTATTTTCTGCAAGAGGCATGGCAGATCAATGAAACCAAAGAACTCGCCTGGACATATTATCCCCCTAATGAATTCAAGATACTTCTGTATTTCCCCGAAACTGGAGAATACGCTGTTAGTGGTGTTTATGAAAGATACGCCTTTGACAGTTACTTCACCGTAAATATGGATGGAGTAAAACTGTCCGTTGATTACAACGAGGAACTAAGTTCGGATGACCGCTTGAACGCCTATAAGTCGTACAACTACGGGGTAGAGATCGGCTCCCTTGTGGCTCGTATTCTGATTACGATCATCATTGAAATGGGAATTGCACTGCTGTTTGGTTACAGAGAGAAGAAGCAGCTCCTGCTCCTTGTCGGAGTAAACAGCGGTACACAGATCATTCTCAATGTGCTGCTGAATATTATCAATTACAATTCTGGCGAGATGGTATTTGTAGTCTTCTATGTTCTCTTTGAGTTGGTAGTATTCGCAATTGAGGCAATCTTGTTCTATCATCTCCTCAATAAGATCAGCATTAAGCAGAAACCAAAATGGCTTGCCGTTGTTTATGCCTTGGTTGCCAATGCTGTATCCTTCGGAGCAGGTATGATGATTGCTGAATGTTTGCCTGGCATATTCTAATTGGAGGTATTGACATGAAAAAGAAAATATGGCTAATACCAGTTGTCTGCGTTGCGTTAATTGCAGTATTATGGCTTTCAGGACTTATCCCTAAACAGATTGCCAGGATTGCTGGAACAAACTATGTCAAAGAGCATTTTCCCGAGATGGAGTTGGAATACAAGGGCGTTGAGTGGGCTGACGTGTACGGTGACTTTCTGATTTCCTTTGAGGATAAGGACGGAAACAAATATAGTTGTGTGATTGGCCCATCACTATTTCCAACGTCGTTAGGACAAGGTCTTTTCGCTATATCGGACTACTATAATGAAAATTATGGTTTGTCAAATGTCGGTGGTGCAGATGGCCCCGAAACCGTTTACAGCAATGTGGCAGTGAGTAAGACTGTATCAGACGATCAAGAATCCTCATACGAAGTCAGTGCATATTTGCCTGGTACGGATTTTTCAACTATAGGCCAATCCCTGTCTGATAAGATTGAGCAAGAATGGAACACATACAACAGTATGACAAAAGAACAACAGCTTACATCAAGTAAACTCTGGGGTTTGGTTGGCATCCAAGTGGACTCATGGAACGAATGCGAAGAAACGATTGGTTTTGAAGTCTTCAATCCTATCGAGCCTATAGGTTGGCTGAACGCAACCGGATATTTCGGAATGGAGAGTGCTGATCCTAATACAGAGGTGAAGCATATTCTGATCAATGCCAATACAATGCAGACAGCGACAAATGTAGATGGAAACCTTACTGAAATTACTATTTCTTCGGGGTATGCTTCTGGTAATGCTAAAATTACGCTAACGGCAACTCTACGTGCTAAAGCCGAAGCGCACACCACTGGAAGTGTTACTAATGGTTATGCCACGTATGAGCAAGAAACAGTAAATTGCGGTTCCGGTATTCCGGTTCTTATTGTGACTACAAACGAATCAAACAACACTGGATACTACAACGGCGATTATTACGATCCTACAGCCTATTGGGTAAAAGATGGTGTATTCTATACGCTTCGAGTTTTCGGAGATGAAGTAGATCAGGATGAAATCCGAATGGTGCTTGATCGTATTCTTGCAGAGATATAACTGATTTGAGATTTTTGAAAGGCATCGCTTTGTTGCGATGCCTTTTCAAAAAAGTTTCAGAAATTATAAGACCAACGCAGAAAAAAACGTACTTAATGGGTGAAAGCGCTTTTAGGTCAGACAAGGGAGGTGAACAACATGGATGATCTGAGAATCATAGAACTCTACTTTGAGCGTGACGAACAGGCAATCAAGGAAACAGATGTGAAGTATGGCAAGCTCTGCCACAGTATCGCTTATAACATTCTGAACAACCATGAGGATTCGGAAGAATGCGTCAACGATACATACGTGGGCGTGTGGAACGCCATTCCGCCAACGAGGCCGAACAACTTTATGCCCTTCGTCTGTAAGATAGCAAGAAATCTGTCTTTGAAACGGTTGGAGTTTATGAAACGTGAGAAACGGTCTGCAGATGTGATGCTATCCCTGGAGGAGCTGGCATCAGTCTTGCCGGATGATCGGTATGCTCCCGACGTGAGCGATGAGGATGTAGGTAAGCTGATCAGTAAGTTTCTTCGCACACAGAAAGAGGATGTCAGAAACGTCTTCATTCGCAAATATTTCTTCTTCGATTCCATCGGAGAAATTGCAGAGCGCTTTGGGTTTACCGAAAGTAAGGTCAAAAATATGTTGTTCTACACCCGAAACAAACTAAGGGACTATCTCATTAAGGAGGGCGTTGAAATATGAAAATACCGAGATTTTCTAATGCTATCGGTAGCCTCGATGAGGATCTTGTCGAGGCAGCAGCAGAATGCAAGAAGAAAAAACAAAACCTTTGGCTCAAATGGAGTTCCATAGCAGCTTGCTTTGCCGTGATCATTGTTGCAGGCGCACTTGTTCTCCCATCGCTTTTAGGTGGCGAGCCTACACCAGGAGGCACAAACGATAGGTATAAAGACATTAACATTATGGCAGGCGAATCAGCAATTGTATGGCCATGGGAATATCAAACCGTTTTTGAGAAATACACCGAAGTAACAATTGACGGTATTGTATACCGAAGTCACGGTCGCCCTGTGTCTGAAGAACTCCTTGGCGATTTGATCGGAACATATACCGTATTGGGCATTGACGAAATTGAAGGAGATAGATACACTGAAAAATTTGAAGTGTATCAGTTGAAATATGCCGATAAGAGCCAGCTTGTCGCCGTGAGGATGGAAGGTACTTGCTATACATTCAAGAAGGATAAGTATGAACCTCCGCACACGCTCGGCGAACTCTTCGAGCTGGTAGACCTCTCAAACGCAATTGAATTGAATCGGTTCTCTATAAACGGCGACAGTCCGAACAAAAAACACTATACACTAAGCAATGATGACTATGTATGGGAAGTTCTTGCCGGATGCGAAAATGCGCCATTTGTTGAGGACGAGAAATGGGTTGCACATGATAGAGAGTATTACAGTTTTACGATCACATCTGAAACTCTCGGCGTATATAAAGTTGCCATGTATGTTACTGTAGATGGCTATCTGTGGACAAATGCTTTTGATTACCAATACCTCTTCAATATCGGAGAAGATGCAGCAGGTAAGATTATCAAATATGCAAAAGAGAATTCCACCGAAGCAGATTATGAGCCGTATCGGAATACCATTGTCGGCAAGATCACGGAGATAACCGATGAGTATATCCTATTAGACGATTCCATTCTCTGCACCAATCCCGATGATGGAATCACTTATAAAATCCTTCTTAATGATCTGCGCATCTCCCGTTACGCAGAAAGCGGAACTATCCGAGTGGGAGAAAATGTTCAGATAACCTACGAAGGCGAAATTGACGAATCAAATATCATTGACAGCGCCATTTCTGCATCCGACGTGGTAATCTCCGGCGGAGATGTTCTTATTCCCGAATAAAGGATATCTAAGGGCATCGCAGAAATGTGATGCCTTTACAAATGGGTAGAAAAAGTCATAATTTTATGATATAATATTACTTAGAACAATTCCTCCGAAGGAGAACGAATATGGCAGACAAAAACAGACCGCTACACATACTGAAATACCTGTGGGATCATACCGATGAAGAACATCCCGCAATTATAACGGATATACTCGCGCATCTTGAAGAATGCGGCATCCACACCAACCGAAAGACGGTTGCCTCGGATCTTGCAGATCTCCAGGACAGCGGCTTTGATATTGTCTGCAACAAGAGCCGGCAGAACCAGTATTTCATCGGCAGCCGTGCATTGGAGCTTGCCGAGCTGAAAATGATCGTAGATGCAATCCAGGCGGCGAAATTTATCTCGGAGAGTAAGAGCGTGGCTCTCATTGAGAAGGTCTCGTCATTTGCAAGTCCGCATCAGGCAGAGCAGCTCAAGCGACGCCTCTATGTGGAAGGTAAAGCAAAGACCACGAACGAAACCGTCAACTACACAGTGGATCTGCTCCAGGCTGCAATACAATCGGAAACTGCCGTGGAGTTCCAATACACCGAATACACGGCAAGAAAGAAGAAAGAGTTGAAGCACGACGGCTATTTGTATCGCTTTTCGCCGTATGACCTGGTGTGGAACAACGACTGCTATTACATATTCGGATGGTCGCAGAAGCACGATAAGATCGTCAAGTTCCGTGTGGATCGAATGCATCAGCCGAAGCTGTCGGCGGTGGCCTATCATCCCCGACCGGAGGATTACGACATCAGCGACTACTGCGAGCGAGTCTTTATGATGTACGAAGGCAAACCGTGCAAGGTGAAACTCTTGTGCGATAACAGCCTTATGAAAGCGATTATAGACCGTTTTGGTGAGGATGTGGAAACACATATCCATGACGATAATTCCTTCTCTGTTGTGGCTGAGATCTCCGCAAGTGCCACCTTCTATTCGTGGCTGTTTACATACGGTGGCAAGATGAAGATCGTAGAGCCGAAGGCAATTCGAGATGAATACGAGCGACGGCTCAACGAAGCTCTCAAAAACAGATAACGCAAAAAGGTGGGTGCAAATACGCCCACCTTTTTTCAATCTTCCGAAAACCTATTGCAATAAAACAGATGTTCGATTATAATATGCATACGATGTTCAGTTAAAACTGAACGGCTAAAGGAAAGGAGTGTCTCCATGAAGATCAGTCATACTTTTGGAACATTCATTAAAGAAAAAAGACAGCAGAGAGATATCTCTCTGAGAAAATTTGCAGATCAGATTGGAATATCGCCGGTTTACCTCTCGAACCTTGAAAACGACCGTATGCCCGCCCCGAAAGACGAAGTCGTTTCTACTATGGCAAGATTACTCCTTCTGAACGATACCGACACCGCAATGCTTTATGACCTTGCTGCCAAAGCCAAGAGCAACGTGACGGTATCGCAAGATCTGCCGGAATACATAATGGACAAGGACATAGTCCGAGTTGCACTGCGAACGGCAAAGGATGTGGATGCCACCGATGAGGAATGGCAAGAATTCATTGCCCATTTAGAGGAACGTAGGAGGAAGATTCAGGAGGGCAAATAATGACCGAAGTTAAATATATCAGACCGGAGCTGATTGAAGCCATAGCCAGGAACACGCTGAAGAATTACGATGCCAGCCTCATACTTGGCTATGAAGCAAAATCTGTTCCCATTGAGGATATCATCGAAAGTATGGGCTTGTCGTTGGAGTTTCAATATATCCGTAAGAACGGCAGAATCCTCGGAGAAACCGTATTCGATGATGACTACGTTCCCATCTACAATATGGACGAAAAGCGGTATGAGCTGATCTTTGTAGAGCGAGGCACTATTATCTTGGATGCCAGCTTGCTCCGATGCAGAACCCAAGGCAGGCTCCGTTTCACCGCAGCTCATGAGCTTGCTCATTGGCTGATCCACCAAGAACTCTATTCAGGAACCGGTGATACCGCAGCTATGGCAAAGAGTATCTCGAAAAGCTCCGACGCGGACAAGTATATAGAACGGCAGGCAGATATGCTTGGAAGTTCATTACTGCTTCCCATGTGCCAAGTTAAAAAGGCGTTTTATCGCTTATCGGGTGATGATCGTGTTTTGCAGTTGGCAACGCAGTTTGGTGTATCAAAACAGGCAATGGAAATCCGACTGCGCAATCACCATCTGATATAAAGCCGATAAAACGGCTTTTTTTACCCATAGTGTTCAGTTTTTACTGAACACAAAAAGTACCCGCTTGATTATATCAGGGAAAAGTTGAAAAAAATGTCATTTTCGAGGACATAATCTAACAAATTTCATGGTGCATTATTTGTATAATAAAGGCGAGGATAGGATCGAATTATACTGATACCGCTGACTTTTTATCGCAAAGAGGAAAAAGTGCGAGGTGGATCTGTGAAAAACAAGTTCAGTTTTATCGGGAAAGGTCGAACGATTATCCTCGAATTCAAGACAAAGGGAGTGATCGGAATGCTTATTATCGAGCAGATATATGAGTCGAGCGACATCAAAAGTGATTTTGTAAGATGTCCCTCATGCAAAAAAGGACGCCTCTGCGACAAGCCAGCCGGAGAGCGAGCAACGGTGATCGCCTTGAAACCCGATCACGTCGGAAGGACAAGCAGTAAGATCATACTGAAATGTCCCAAATGCGGTCAAAAATTTATGATCCACCTACCAAAAGAATAAATCTATGATTATGTTTCGTACATAGTTCAACCGCCGGACACGCTGGATCAATCCAGTATAGCAAGCCGGAAAAGAGCCTGCATCCACCTTAAACGGTGAGAACGAGGACTTTCGAGTTAGGGCATGACAAACAGCTTTTAGGCTGTATTGTTATGCCCTTTTTCTATTGCATCCTTTCTGCCTAAAAGCGGAAAGGATGTTTATGTTTAAGAGAACCTATACCGTTGGATGCCGCGATCCTCCCGATCAATCGTTTTGAACATTTTCAAAAAACGATTGATTGGAGGTAATTACGGTGAAAAAATATGCACCGAGAAAGGTTTTTATATTAGAGAACGGCGAATACGTCGAATTAACTTATGAGGAATTCGAAAGCCGTAAAGCAAATGATCCCACCTATGAAGATAGGTATTTTATACCCGTGCAGGGATTCCTGTTGGAAGTCAGCCAGGAATGTTACGAGGATTTCTACCGAGCAAAGGAAAGAGAGAAATATCTCCGAAAGCTCAATGCGAAATACGGATTGCTGTCCATTGACGCCTTTGACAATGAAGATGACAACGGTACTGACTACATACAGGCTGAAACCGAAGATGTAGCCGAAACAGTCACTCATCTGCTTATGCTGGACAAGCTCCGCTCGGCAATACCCTTGCTGTCAGAGAACGATCAAGAACTGATTCAGGCTTTATTTTTCAAAAGGTTGACCGAGCGCGAGTACGCAAAAGAATGCGGTGTTTCGCAGGTGGCAATTCATAAGCGCAAGAACAGAATATTAGCAAAACTCAAGATTTTTTTAGAAAATTAAAATTTTGAGGTTATCAGCCCCTTCACTTTTTCCTTTGGACAAGTGAGGGGGCTTTTTCTGTAGGCCTCCGATGCTCCTTGACAAGTGAATAGTACAGCACACCGACCACTTTCCCTCTGCTGTCGGCAAAACCGGCAAGCCACATGAGCGAACGCGCAGGCTTCACCCTTTTTCTTTTGGATAGGAACCTGTCGCCTTCAGGACTCAGACGGTACGGCGCACCCGTAACGAAGGCGATGACAGGCAGAGGTATTAAAGATACTTGCGTTCAGTCAATAGGTCGAGCGTTGAAGCGGTCGCAGAGCCGTGAGCCGTCGCAACCAATGAGAGCGCCCCGCAGCGATCCTGGGGGTGGTGAGATTCCAATGAGGTCAAATGCATGACCGGTGGGTGCGTTCCCGTTAGCCGAGGGATGGCGTGGTTCTAATATCGGCAAAGCACAAAACGATTGATACTAACAACACAAGGCGGTCGTTTGCACTCAAAAGCATTCGACCGCCTTTTTTACTTATAATGGAGGCCAACAATGAACAAGAATGTAAAGCGCGGCGAAATTTATTACGCCGAATTAAGTCCTGTGGTCGGCAGTGAGCAAGGTGGTATCCGCCCTGTCCTCATTCTGCAAAACGACACCGGTAATAAACACAGCCCCACCACTATCGTGGCGGCAATCACAAGCAGAAAAACAAAAGCAAACCTACCCACCCATGTGCCATTCACGGCAGACTGCATGAAAAGCGAATCTATCGTCCTGCTCGAACAAATCAGGACCATCGATAAATCCCGTCTTGACGAGTACATCGGCAAAATTGATAAGAAAACAATGGGCGCAGTAGACAAAGCCCTTATTACCAGCTTCGGAATCAAATATATGGAGGTGTTACTGTAATGAGCGACAAGAAAGCATTTGCATATTTTCGAGTCGGCAATGCCGAGCAGCTCAGCAATACAACAGACAATCGGGTTTTCCTCTATTGTCGGCAATCCTATGATGATTCTCACTTTATGAATCAGCAGCAAGAACATCTGCTTCGCCACTGTACGGATAAAGGATATCAGGCGGCAGGCAGTACGGCCGTTGTAGCCAGTGCCAAAGATGAGAAGGAAAATATGCTTCGCCTTGCAGAACGCCTAAAGGCAGAAGACATCAAGACGATGCTCATCAGCGATCCCTCTCATATCTCATTAGACCCTAACGATTTTATTGAGATCGTCTCTGCCTTTCATAAAAACGGCGTAACGATTGAATACCAGGACGGCGACGGCAACACACGGAATCTGTTGGAGGTGCTGGAACAGCTCCGAACAGCAAACCTAAATCTTGCAGAACCGGAATGTGATGAGGACGAAGAACAAGATGAGAGTCCTCGCATTCAGATGTAGGAGGTACGAAATGAATACCACTGATAGAAATAACGCTTCCTTCGCCTACAGCGTAGGACTACTGAAAATGCTGCTCGAAATGCAGCTCATTACCAAAGAAGAATATAAGAAAATCGTTCGCATCAGCGCAGCTCACTACGACGCAGAAAAAATATGTGTCTGAAAAGCAAATTCTGCGGATAGTCGCTGGACTGTTCCGAACTCTCGTGGTAGTGTTTGTGTTGCCAAACGGCAAACAACACAGCAGGGCTAACCTGCGGAAAGGAGAAACACATGAAGATTACGGAAATCACCACCGTAAAGCAACAGATAACCACCAAAATCAGATTGGCAGCCTATTGCAGAGTATCAAGTGATTCCGCAGATCAGCTCCATTCCTTCGCCGCGCAGATTCGGTACTACAGCGAATACACGGCAAAACATCCCGAATACGAGCTTGTCGATATCTACGCAGATGAAGGTCTGACAGGCACCGAGATGAAAAAGCGTGACGAGCTGAACCGACTGATCCGTGACTGCAAGAAGGGTCTCATCGACCGCATCATCGTCAAGTCGGTATCCCGATTTGCGAGAAACACCGAAGAACTTCTCGTCACTCTGCGAATGCTGACCGATCTTGGAGTCAGTGTGTACTTCGAGGAACAAGGCATCGACAGTAGCAAATTGAATATGGAAATGATCGTAACATTCCCCGGTATGGCTGCGCAACAAGAAAGCGTGAACATATCGGGGAATATGCGTTGGAGCTACCAAAAGCGAATGCAGTCGGGCGAGTTCAACTGTACCTGCCCCGCATACGGCTTTGACCTCATCAACGGTCAGATGGTTATCAACGAAACCGAGGCGATAGTAATTCGCCGAATATTCAACCTCTATCTGCAAGGCTTCGGAATGCAGGCAATCGCCAATATGCTCAACGAGGATGGTATACCAAGACGGTACGGACACACTCACTGGTACAGCGGCACCATTAAATATGTACTGACCAACGAACGGTACATGGGAGATGCCGTCCTACAAAAGAAATTTACTACCGAAACCCTCCCGTTCCGAAAGGTACGGAATAAAGGACAGCTCCCAAAATACTACGTGGAGAACAGCAATCCTCCCATCGTCAGCCGAGAAACCTACGAAGCGGTGCAAGAGCTGATGCGATCAAGACAGACAAGCGAAAGAAAGGTCAACACCTATCCGCTGTCAACCAAGCTGAGATGCCCCGAATGCGGAAGGAGCTTCCGAAGGATTGTCACAAGAGGTACAGCCTACTGGACCTGCTCCGGCAGATCGGCGGGAGCCACCGACTGCGATAACCGCAGAGTCCGAGAGGACATGGTATACGAAGCCTTCACAGACATGGTGATCAAGCTAAAGGCAAATCAAGCAGACCTGCTCGGTACACTGATCCGACAGATCGAAGCAATGCAAGACCGCACAAGCCGAAACCAGGAACGCATCCGGCAGATAGATAAAGAGATCGCCGACCTTGGTGCGAAGAACCTGGTCATCACAAGACTTCACACAAGCGGAGTCCTCGATGCAGCCGACTACGCCAAGCAGACCTCAGAGATCGGTAACCGCATCACCGACCTGCGGATCGAACGGAGAAAGAAACTCACCGAGGATGAGGACGATATCCTCCTCGACACCCTCAAGGCGCTGAACGGAATCCTCGAAGAATATGAACCTACAGCCGAGTTCGACAACGACCTGTTCGAGCAGATCGTGCAAGACATCACGGTAAACGACAACACACAGATCACCTTCCGTCTGCTGGGTGACATCCAACTGACCGAAAAAATCAACGAGAAAGGACGGTGCAAATCCGCATGAAAAACAGAACCCTACCTTACGGCTACCAATGCTGCAACGGCATTACAGTACCACAACCCCAAGAGAGCGAAATCGTCAAGCGGATCTGCGAGTCATATCTCAACGGACAGTCTCTGCTGACTATCGCCTCATGGCTCAATGAAGAACAGATCGAATATATGCCCGGAGTCATCGGTTGGAACAAAGCAAGACTCAAAAGGATCATCGAAGATGAACGCTACCTCGGCAAAGAACCCTATCCGGCGATACTCGCCGAAGAAACCTATACGGCAATGCAACAGATCAAGGAAAAGCGAAATACCCAAAAGGATACCGACCGCAAAACCGACATCTTCCAAATCGCCGTCCCTGTTAAATGCCCAAACTGCGGTAAGCGATTGATTCGCAGACACGATAGCCGATGCAAGATACAGCAACGGTGGATCTGCGAGAACAAAGACTGCCGACTGCTCATTGAGGTAGCAGACACCGACCTGCTCGAAACCGTCAGTGACATCCTCGCAGGCATAACACCCGAAAGCATCCGAGTATCCGAGCCAAGTAATAACGAGCCGAGCATCGAAGTCAGACAGCTAAACAACGATATCTCAAGAATGCTCGGCGCTCCGCAGATCGATAAGGATGCCCTACGGAAAAAGATGATGGAATGCATCAGTCAGAAGTATAAAGACCTCGACGAAGAAGCTCATACAGCAAGAAAGCTCCAAGCCGACTTCGACCGAGCCGACAGCGAGGACTACAAGAAAACACTCAATAGAACGGTCAGCGAGATCATCCTGTATACCGACCTAACGGTGGGCATCATCCTGCTGAACGGACAGCTCATAAGAAAGGAGTAACTACATGGTACAAGCAACAACGGTTAGCCCACCGAAGGTGGTCAGAATCATAGAGCCGACGATCCCAATCCACGAAACGGTCAAGACAACATACCGAGCCTTGCGAGTGGCAGCCTACTGCCGAGTATCCACCAAGCAAGAGGAACAGCTCCACAGCTACGAAACTCAGGTCAAGCACTACACCGAACGAATCCAAGCGGAAAACGGATGGATACTTGAAGGCATTTACGCCGACAAAGGCATCACCGGAACGAGCTACAAAAAGCGTGACGAGTTCAACCGCATGATTCGCAGATGCAAGCAAGGCAAGATCGATATGATCATCGTGAAATCCATCGCCCGCTTCGCACGAAACACCGTGGACTGCCTCAAGTTCGTCCGAATGCTGAATGACCTAAATGTGGTCGTGTACTTCGAAGAACAAGGCATCTACAGCAACCAACCTGGCGCGGAGTTTTATATCACCATCTACGGCAGCATCGCGCAGAGCGAATCCGAGAATATCAGCGCGAACGTTAAATGGGGCAAGGCACGGAGTGCCAAGGAAGGCAACGTGCCATTCCACTACAAAAACTTCCTCGGCTACCGTAAGGGTGCAGACGGAAAACCCGAAATCGATCCCGACGAAGCGGAAACCATTCGATTCATCTACGAGCGCTTCCTCGCAGGCGATAGCCTATCGGGGATCGCACAAAAGCTCAACGACCTGCAAGTCCCAACACCGTCGGGCAAGGGCTTATGGCAAAACTCCACGATCCAATCCATCCTCTCTAACGAGAAATACAAGGGTGATGCCATCATCAACAAGACCTACATCAAGGACTGCCTGTCTAAAAAGGTGATGGTCAATAACGGAGAACGTCCGAAATACTATGTAGAGAACAACCATCCTGCCATCATCGATGCGGTAACCTTCGGCAGAGTCCAAGAGGAACTGGCAAGGCGATCCGGCAAGCCCAAGACCAAGCAGGTCGGAACAAAGACCGAGCAAGGTAAATACTCAAGTAAATACGCTATGACCGAACTGCTCGTCTGCGGTGAATGCAAGACACCATACCGCAGATGCACATGGACGGTAAAAGGACAAAAGAAGATCGTGTGGAGATGTATCAATCGGCTTGACTTCGGCAAAAAATACTGCCACAACTCACCGACTGTAGAGGAAAGCATCCTACAACGAGCCGTCATGAGAGCGATCATGGAAACGGCACAGCAAAACCTCGGTGTGCTGCAGACTCTGAAAGTACACATCGGAATGGGCTTGCAGTCCGAACAGACCGAGGACAACAGCATGGAACTGCAAATCCGAATAGCGGAAATCGATGCAGAGTTCAAAGCAATGCTCGCAAAAATATCCACCGATACGGTGGATGCCTTCGATGAAGAAAAAGCCAAACGACTCATGGATGAGAAAGCACGTCTGCAACAGCAGCTCGGCAACATCCGAGATGGTCAGCTCAAGAGAGAGCAAACCCAATCCCGACTCGACGATATATACACCATCCTGGACGGACTGAAAAACCGACCGATGGAGTATGATGAGCAGATCGTAAGACAACTGCTCGAATGCATAACGGTAGATTCCAAGGAACAGATTACGGTGATTTTTGTAGGCGGTCTCAAAGTGGTGCAGCCACTGATCGACTGACGGTGGCTCACCACCCACTAAATTTGAAAGATCAAGATTGATTGCTGTTCAAAACTCCTTGCTCCCAAACGCAAAAGAAAAAGCAAGGAAATCTGAACCCCCCAGTCCAGCTCTGACAATAAAAAAAGCGCGTAAAATAAGGCTTTTTACGTACCGGATAATTATGGTGAGGGTTCGAATTCATACGCAAAAACAGCAAAAATATCTTTTTTGTAGCCCATAGACAAGCAAGATAAATCCGAACACAATCGCCTTAGTTGGTGATGCGTTCGGATTTTATTTCTATATTAGCGTTTGATTTTAAAATGAATATTTACTTTATAAAAAAATCTGTTATAATTATAAGTGTAAGGAGTGATTTTTTATGTTTATTTTTTGGGATAATTCTAATATACATATTTCTGGTTTAAAAGCAATGGAACAGAAAGAGCCTGATCAATTAAAAGAATTGTTTAGAACAAATTTTAAAAATTTATTTGAACTTGTGAGAAATAATCGAGAAGTTGAGTCGGCTTATTTGTCTGGAAGTATTCCGCCACCAAACAATGCACTTTGGGATTATTTGAAAAATATGGGCATTAATTTACAATTACTTAATAAAACTGCTGAAGGAACAGAACAAGAAAGTGTCGATATGTCGCTTCAAACAATGATGCTTAGAACGGCTATGGATCATATGTCGGAACCTTCAACTATTGCTATTTTAACTGGTGATGGTGCAGGAAAACAGTTAGGAGAAGGCTTTCTATCCGATTTAAAGAGAATAAAAAATTTAGGTTGGAATATTGAGGTGTATTCTTGGGAGAATTCTTGTAATAGATATTTAAAAGAGTATGCGCAAAAAAATGGCAAATTTATAGCCCTTGATGATTATTATTTTTCAATCACTTTTTTAAAAGAAGATAGGTATAATCCGACTGGTAACCAAGTACGACCTTCTACATCATTAATATTATAATTTAGCATAATGAACCAAGGCAGGGAGTTTTCGCTCCCTGCCGTTGCTTTTGCCTATGCCGATTTATCGGCTGTACTTATCTTTATTTTTTCTGTTCCACCTTCCATTCTTCAAATTCTCGTTTGCCTTCTTCTGTTTCAAAGAAGGCTTGGATATCCGGTAAGAAACACCTCGCGAGTGCTTCCAATTCGTGTTTCGGTATATTGCATTTGTTTGCTGCCATAAGGCAACACGGCTGTCATTTTGTTGTCGGGCAGTCCTCCTTTACATCTTTATTTCAAAGTCATTGTTTTGGTTTTGATCTTCTTTTTTCTTCTGTCCGTGTTTGCGCTCACGGACAGTTTTCTTTTTCTGCGGTTTTCTGTCATCTGTACCTCCGAACATCATCTGCAAATCAGCTGCCAGATAAGCAGTGTTGACGGCAATATCGCCCCAGTCAGTATCCATTTCAGTTTCAACTTCCAGGGTGTCAAATCCTTCGCTTTCAATTCCGTCATCATATTTCGCAGCTCCGATTGGATTGACTTTTTCAATATATCCGTCTGCTTCAACAATTTGTCCTCTACGGAATACTGTATCGAGTTCATCTTGCTTGATGCTGTTTCTTCCATTTTCTCCGTATACGGTCGGAGTACTCGCACCGTCAAATCGTTCAAGTCCTGATGCGTCGGCAATTCGGATATCAAATCCGTGTTCTCGACAATGGCGTTCCCAATCGTCGAGATGTTCTCCGCCAACAGATTGTACTGCTCCGGCTTGAGCATCAGGTATTGCGGTTGTATCGGCTCGGTCAAGGCTGATACCGTCTGTTCGGTTATGGCTTGTATTTGATTGATTTGTTTTAACTGTACTGTATTCATAAGCAAATAATTCCTCCATATTTTTCTTTAGATATTTGTCCTCTAACAAGCGGTCATCTCGAAACCGCTGTCCGTCCGGTGTGGTGTAGGTAATATATTTGTAACGGTCTATCCACTTTACACCGTATCCGAGTTTCTGCATTTGGTCTGTAAACTGCTGTTTCGTTCGGCTCATAGCAACCGCATAATCAATGGCGTTTGTCAGCTTTAGTTTTTTGCTGTTACCACGCAAGGCGGTGCGGTATTCTCGCTGATTGATAGATTTTTGTTTAGGCTTTTGATACGGTGCTAATATCTCCAATCCAAACTGCTGACAGATTTCGTCCGACTTGTGCCGTAATTCTTCCAGGCCTTTTTCATTGATTTGGATTTTTAAGCCTGTTTCACAGCTTACGGAATTCACGACAAAATGATTATGCCAATGGTCACGGTCAATGTGTGTTGCCACAAGCACCTCATAGCCATCAAACACTTTTGCGGTTTCCAATCCGATTTGGTGTATCATCTGCGGAGTTGTACCGCAGTCCGGCTTGAAAGACTGCACATACTGTTTAAAGAACACGCCGTTGGCTTTGCCGTATTGATGTTTGGTTGCCATAAATTCTTGATAAGCTGATTCGGGAACACAATTCTGCCCGCCGACAAGTTTTATGCCGTCATATATGGTTTTCTTATCCTGTATCACATAATCTATGACTCGCTTCATAGCGTTCGCTGTTTGCGTTTTTTCGGGGATTGCAGTAAAGGTTGCCATTATCCGCACCTCCCCGCAAACTCGCTGATTTTGCTGTAAACCTTGCCGTATTGCTGTATCAATTCGGTTAGGTCGGGACAGACGATTTTGCCCATATTGCAGAGTGTTGTTAGCTGATTGAGATTTCGCCCGATAGCTTTCTGCTCTTTCAAAACATCGTCAAGTCCGTCAATTATGGTAATTGGCTTATTCAGTGCCGAAGCAGTTACAAACTCGGTGAAGTTCATATTTGCTTTATTCGATTTTTTCTTGATAGCTGCATAATCGCTCTCACGAAAACGCATCGCTACCATTTTTGTTTTGTTGTCTGTTTTAGTTAATACCTCTCATTCTGTGGAACACACCACGGTAAATTTAATTGGGGTTCGGGGTTCGCCCCGACAAGCTGTTTGTATGGCGGCGGTCGCTTTGCGGTCGGCGTCTATACAAACAATATGCTTGCCTATCCCTACGGGATAGATTTTTGCATTAAACACCGCATCCATATTTATCGTCAACTCCTTTCTGCTGATATATTTTATGTTTCCCTTCATATTACGGCAGAGGGAAAAATAAGTCTTATGATTACATTCCTCACAATTTGGGATATGTATTTCATAAGACTTATGTCTGTGTTATTTGGTTTGTATTATAATTGTACCGGATATTAAAAATTTGTCAAGGCCTATGCAAATTCTTTTGTGTAAATCAAATTAAATTTGAAAAAGAGACTTGAATTTTATCAGATTTATGATAAACTATATACAAGGATGTTATAGGATGTGAGACTATGAGATTTATAGGTAGCAAAGCTAATTTACTGAATAACATTGAAGCTGTGATTAATGAAAATGTGCAAAATACAGGAGGGGTTTTTTGCGACATTTTTTCGGGAACGAGTTCCGTAGCACAGCATTTTAAACCACAATATGAAATCATTTCAAATGATGCATTGTATTTTTCGTATGTAATTCAAAAAGCTACGATTGAAAATAACAAAACTCCTGATTTTAATTCTCTAAAGCAAATAGGTATTTTAGACCCTATATCTTTTTTGGAAGATACAAAGATTACAACTTTTAATTATAACGACGATAAATATTTCATTGCAAAGAATTATACACCTCACGATGATTGTGAGAGGATGTATTTTTCAAATAAAAATGCAGTGAGAATTGACTTTATTCGTAATACAATTGAAGCTTGGAAAAAGGCGAATCTCCTAACTGAATTAGAATACTATTATTTGTTGGCAGCTTTGATAGAAGGTGTTCCTTCCGTTTCCAATACTACTGGCACATATGGCGCATATCTCAAGCAATGGGATAACAGAAGTCATAAAGAATTAGAATTATTAAGATTAAATGTATTGGATAATGGCAGAAATAATAAGTGCTATAACAAGGACGCATTGAAACTTATTACAGAAATCGAAGGCAATATCATATATATTGACCCTCCGTATAATGAGAGACAATATGCACCAAATTATCATTTGCTTGAAACAATATCTAAATATGATTATCCTGAAATTAAAGGCGTTACAGGAATGAGACCTTATGCTGAGCAAAAATCGCCATTTTGTATTAAATCACAGGTTCACGATGCCTTTGAAGAATTGATTAGTAAAGCAAAATTTGACAATGTTGTTTTAAGTTACAGTACAGATGGGATTATGTCTTATGAAGAAATAGAAGACATTTTAAAAAAATACGGGCTACCGGATACATATAAAAAGTATACAATTCCATACAGAAAATATAAAAGTAAAAAAGATAATAGCGAGCATACTTTATGTGAATATTTGTTTTATATTAAAATGAAAATAAATCATAAAAGCTATTATGATATTACAAGTTACAAAAATAAAACAAATAGTGATATAATTAAAAATAATAAACCAAGCACAAAAAAATACATAAAAAGCCCAACAAATTATATTGGCGGTAAGTATAAAATATTGCCGCAGATTTTGCCTCACTTTCCAAGCGACATACATACATTTGTGGATTTGTTTTCGGGAGGATGCAATGTTGCGATCAATACATGGGCAGATAAAATAATATGTAATGATATTAATAGTATTATTGTTGAACTATTCCAATATTTTCAGAATAATGAACTATCTAAGATACTAAATGAAATTGAAACAGTAATTTCTGAATTTGAACTTTCAAAAACGAATGAAGATGGTTTTAAGAAATTAAGAAATCGATACAATAATGAACGAATGCCCATTGATTTATATGTGCTGTCTTGCTATTCCTTCAACTATCAATTTAGGTTTAATTCAAATCACGAGTATAATAATCCGTTTGGCAGGAACAGAAGCCAGTTTTCTGAATCTATGCGAAATAATCTTATTAAATTTGTAACTAAATTACATACAAGTGATATATCTTTTACTACAAAAGATTTTGTTGATTTTGAAATTGATGACTTAAATGCCGGAGATTTTATTTATTGCGATCCCCCATATATTATAACTACAGGTTCTTATAATGATGGAAACAGAGGTTTTAAGGATTGGGGAATTGATGAGGAACAACAGTTATATGACTTTCTCGACAAGGCTAATGAAAAAGGTATAAGGTTTGCATTTTCAAATGTCTTAGAGCATAAAGGAAAAACAAATAATATGTTGATTGAATGGTCTCAAAAATATAAAATTATTGATATTAACCGTGACTATTCGAATTCAAGTTATAATACCGGCAGAGGTCAAAGCCGAGAAGTATTGATAATTAACTATTAAGGGGTGTGTTTAAATATGGCAAAAAGAACTTTTGGTTGGATACAAAATCCGGGAGACTTATCAAAATTGAAACAAGTAGTCGGCATATTCGATTTTGGAAGTAATACAAATAAATGGATTAGAGAAAAGCGATTACCTCTACTTAAAAAATATAATTTAATAAGTGATGATGATTTTAACAAATTTATTGACATATTAAGTAGAGATACAATCGTTGTAAAATATAGCTTGCTTAAAGGCAAAGGTGCAGGTAATCTTGGAAGATCAAATGCAATATGTAGCGGAATTGTTCAAGCGGTTATAGATGCTCAACAAGACAGAGCATATACTGATATTGATGGAAATTTAATAACAATTAAGAAACCGTATACGGATGATTGGACAGCCGAGGGATATATTAGATGGGCAATTTCTTGCGGACTTCTTAATTATGACAATGAAAATGATTCTTGCAGTATTAGTGATTTAGGAAAAGAACTTTCAAATACTGCAGATGATTCTTTGGAAGAAAAAGAAACACTTGCAAAAGCGCTACTTTCTTATCCGCCTGTATGCAGAATCTTGACATTGCTTTCAGACGGTAATGGTTACACAAAATTTGAATTGGGCAGGAAATTGGGATTCTTTGGAGAACTTGGATTCACTTCGATTCCTCAAAACATTTATGCTTATGATTACAACATGGCAACTTCATCAGAAAAAAGCAAGGTTAGAAGTAATGAAGAGGGCGATTCTGATAAGTACGCAAGAGGAATTGCAAGTTGGTGTATTCAAATGGGCTGGGTCAAATCTGAAACGGTATTGATAAAAGAATACTATAGAGGACAAGGATTTGATATAAGTTTAAAAAAGTATTATATTACAAGAGAAGGAGAGAAGGCATTAACGAGAGCGAATGGCAATTCAAGCAATAAAAAGATAGCCAAAATTGTTCATTATGAAATGTTAGCTTCTAACAAAGCTCCGGACGCAGCTTACTTAAGATATGAAAGAGCTTGTGTTATAAATTCTATTTTAAATTCAGATAAATCTTTGGAGCAAATTAAGGATATATTAAAAGGAAATGGTTTTGATGTATCGGAAGATGCAGTAAAGGATGATATTTTAGGTTTAGAGGCTATAGGAATTAATGTTAGGGAAAGAAATGGCAAATACAAGATAACCGATAGTATCATTGGACTTAAAATACCGGATAAAACATCAGCGTGTAAAGCTGATATTACGGAACTTAAAGATAAAATTCGAAAAAGTCTTAAGGTTCTTGACCACAAATATCTTGTTCTTGTTGATTTGGCGTATAGCGATGCTTCAACAAAATCCAAGAAAAATTCTGATGCGAGAGAATTTGAAATTCAAACAGCAGATTTATTTACAAAAGAGCTTAAATTCGATGGAATGAGACTGGGCGATTCTAACCGCCCTGATGTAATTATTTCACACGATAATTTTGGAACGATTATTGATAATAAATCTTATAAAGATGGATTTAATATTGATAAAAAATGTGCTGATGAAATGAGCCGATATATTAACGAAAATCAAAGAAGAATTCCCGAATTGCCTAAAAACGAGTGGTGGAAAAATTTTGATGTTAATGTTGATATATTTACATTTTTATTTATTACTTCTTACTTAAAAGGCAATTTCAAAGACCAACTCGAATATATTTCAAAATCTCAATCAGATATAAAAGGTGCTGCAATTTCTGTTGAACATTTACTTTATATTTCAGAAAAAGTTAAAAACGGAAGTATGGATAAAGCAGACTTCTTCAAATTGTTTAATAATGATGAGATACGAGTTACGGTTTAGTAAACATACTTGAATTAAATCCCTACATAAAAGCGGTAATTCCTTTACGACTTTTATGTGGGGATTATATTTTTGCTAAAACGAATACCATACAATAACAGACAATAAACTTTACTTATCAGCTTTTGTATGGTACAATGAAGAAAATAAGTGGGGGTGTAGTTATATGACCGAATTAGAAGACAGATATTATTCAATGCCAGAGATTTGTAAATATCTCGGAATTAGCAGAGATTCTGCTCTAAAATGGATTGCAAATAAAGGTATGCCGGCACACAAAGTCGGCAAGAAGTGGAAGTTTAAACTTTCCGAGATTGATGCTTGGGTAAATAGTGGACAAGCGGAGGAATAAGAAATAATATGGACGAAAATTTGCACAGTCTAAAAGAATTTGAAAAGAATATAAAAGTAATGAAAATGATATCCGCTTTTCTGCCAAAAGAACAGCGTAAACAGTTAAAGGATTTAGAATCACAATCAGAAAACCTGGTTAAACAAACACAATCATTTAATATAAACTTTTCAAACAATGGTTGGTGTGCTTATGAATCAATGAATTTCACTTTGATGCAAAAAGCAAATCTGGCGGTAGAGACAGAAGGTATAGAGGCTGGAGAGCGTATATTGCTCGATTATTACAAAAATGATGTTAAAGAAATAATTCATTGGCTTAAAAATAAAGCAAAACCATTTATGGATCGATATGATTTAATAAATAAAGCATTCGACGATCATTTTGCAGGACGATATCATGCAAGTGTACCATTGTTTTTAATCTTAATTGATGGTTCGGTAAACGATTACACCAAGAGCAAAGGATTTTTTGCCGAAGGAACTGATGTAACCGCTTGGGATTGTTTGGTAGGATGTAGCGATGGATTGACAAAATTAAAGAGTATATTTAATAAGGGTAGAAATGTAACCAATTACGAAGAGATAAGACTTCCGTATAGAAATGGTATCCTTCACGGGCGTGATCTTAACTATGCAAACGAGTATGTTTCTTGTAAATGTGTATCACTAATGTTTGCGTTAGCGGATTGGATGAATATGAAAGATAGTGAGGATAGCAGAAAAGCAAAATATGAAAAAGAAACAAATCCTCCTCCAATTTCTGAATCTCTTAAGAAAATGCGTCAAAACGCAATAGACCGTGAAGAAATACATAAATGGAAAAAACGAGATATAACTATCGGAACGGATTTGCCAGCAGTTCCAAGTATAGACGACTGCACAGACTATCCTTATGTCATTCCACTTTTGAAAGCATTTTCAGCATGGGAACGAAATAATTATGGTGAACTGTCAATGTATTTCAAAAATATCTTCTCTTATGAAAATTCTGCAAAAAAGCGAGCTGGTGAATGCAGGAAAATGTTTCAAAGCAAGAGCTTTGTTTCCTTTCAAATAAAAGAAATCGAAGAACGCTCTTGTTGTTTATCAAAAATTGTAGTGCAAGTTGATTGGAAAGTAGGAGAAGAATTACATTCCGAATCTTTGGATTTCGGCAGTATATATCAAGACGAAAATGATGGATTTGCTTATCCATGGAAAGAAAACGGAGAATGGATACTTAATCCTTGGAACATTCGAGGCATATATAAATGATGGAAAGGGGCGATACAATGACAGCTGTAATATATGCACGATATTCAAGCGACAATCAGCGTGAAGAGTCGATTGAAGGTCAGTTGCGTGAGTGCAAGGCTTTTGCCGAAAATAACGATATACAAATCGTTGGTACATATATCGATCGTGCTTTCTCTGCCAGAACAGACAACCGTCCTGACTTTCAGAAGATGATAAAAGATAGTGCAAATAAAAAGTTTGATCTTATCATTGTATGGAAGCTTGACCGCTTTGCTCGTGACCGATATGATTCGGCTCATTATAAAGCGTTACTCCGCAAGAATGGTGTAAAAGTAGTTTCGGCTACCGAGAAAATCTCCGATGGTTCCGAAGGAATACTTATGGAAGCGGTTCTTGAAGGTATGGCGGAATATTACTCTGCCGAGCTTTCTGAAAAGGTTGTACGAGGAATGACTGAAAATGCGTTGAAATGCAAATTTAACGGTGGTTGTATTCCACTCGGTTATACCATTGACAGCGAGCATCATTTCCAAATCAACCCTTTGACGGCACCTGCAGTGTTAGATGCGTTTAAGAGATATGCAGACGGCGCAACTATGAAAGAACTTGCCGATGAAATGAATGCAAAAGGTTTGCGTTCTGTTTTTGGCGGAAAAATCAGCATAGACAGCATTGCGAGGATGCTCCATAATAGACGCTATATAGGCGAGTTTAAGTATCGTGATATCGTTCACCCGAATGGCATTCCTGCTATCGTTCCGCAAGAACTTTTTGACCATGTTCAAGAGCGAATGGTTACAAATAAAAAAGCTCCTGCAAAACATAAAGCCGAAGACGAATATCTGCTTACTACTAAACTTATATGTGGAAAATGCGATTGCTTTATGGTCGGTGAAAGCGGAACAAGCAAGACCTCCGCGAAGTATAGATATTATAAATGTGCAAGTGTAAAAAATCATAAAGGCTGCGATAAAAAGACGGTCAGAAAAGACTGGATTGAAGACCTCGTTATCAAGCAAATACAGAAAGTTTTGTTTGATGATGCTCTGATTGAAAATCTTGCCGATATGGTTATCAAATTACAAGAGCAAGAAAATACCACTTTACCATTATTGCATAAACAATACGCCGAAATACAGCGAGGGATTGATAATCTTCTCAATGCTATTCAGCAAGGAATTATAACCGCATCTACAAAACAGCGACTTGAGGATTTAGAAAAGCAGAAAAATGAATTATCTGTTCAAATTATCAAGGAAGAAATGGCAAAGCCAACGCTTACAAAAGAGCAGATTATATTTTGGTTTCATCGTTTCCGCAAGCTCAATATTAACAAATTAGAGCATAGGCGCAGACTGATAAATAGCTTTGTCAATGCAATTTATCTCCATGATGATAAAATGATTATCACTTTCAATTATAAGAACGGCACGAAAACAATCACTTTTGCCGACCTTGAAAAGTCGGGTTTAAGTTCGGATTTAACTGCACACGCTCTGCCAAATCGAAAACGGTTACCGAAAGGTGACCGTTTTTGTTTTGACATTGAGTAAAATTATTTAGACTCCGAGGCACGCGGAGCGTGTTGAGGGGTGCGGGTCTCCGGTGGAGACCTCTGCACGAAGTGCAGAAGCACCGACCGAGCCGGCAGGCGAGACCAAGTCCTTCTGCCCCTGCCAAAAAGAAACAGTCACCGTTTTGGTGACTGTTTCTTTTTTGTTAGACAAAACTTGCCCGAGGCACGCGCGTGCCGGGCTTCGTCGCCGAGCGCTGCCGGTGGCAGATGCAGCGAGGCGAGGATGGCGCAGCGGTCAAAATATGGCGTAACACCGCCATATTTTGGGTACCGCAAGAGGGGTTGCGAAGCAACTGCAAGTCCGTTTGTATATCATCTGCAATCTTGTGATGATAATTATCGCTTTTGTTTTACGGCGTTTTTACTTGCTTTTCCCATATAGATAAAACTTCGGCGCACGGTTTTTTCCGTACGCCGTTTTTTCATTTTCACACTGTTTTATGTTCACTTTGTGCCACACAATTCGCCCAATCCGTTTGGTACATCATCAAAAAAGCATCAATCATAATTCAAATCCGTTAGTGATTACTTTTTCTTTTTTATATAATTTTTTATTCTTTGTGCGAATTGATATATGCCGATTTAATGCTGTTCGGTAATTCGTTCGGAATTATATTTTTGAGTCTGTCCTCGTTTCCGTCTTTGATAGCCTCACTGTAATACCAACATTTGAAATTTAACATATCAAGCGTTTTATTTAACTTAGTAATCTCTGCTTCTACTTGCTTTTTTTGGCTTTCAAACAACTCTTTCCTTTTGGTATAAGTTGAACTTCCTTCCATACACCAAGACATAAATTGCTTAATGTCTTTTATTTGTAACCCTGTTTTTTTCAAGCATTCAATCACACGCAATGCCTCAATTTCATTTTCGCTAAATTGTCTAATTCCCGATGTGCGATTTAATTCAGGAAATAGCCCTTCTTTATCATAGTAACGCAAAGTTGATACCGGTAAATCAAACATTTCAGATACTTGACCGATTGTATACATATTTTTCCCTCCCAAAAAATAAAAAAGCTCTTGACTTAAAGTTAGGTTTAGGTATTATTATCAATATAACAGAGATTAAAAAAATATTCAATAGCAAATTTCAAGATTTAGGAGGTTGAAATTTATGGCAGTAAAACAAACAGCCGGTAGAAAAGAATTAGGAGAATTTGCTCCGAAATTTGCTGAATTAAATGATGATGTATTATTTGGTGAGGTTTGGAGCAGAGAAGACAAGTTATCACTTAGAGACCGTTCACTTGTTACAGTTACTTCTTTAATGTCGCAAGGTTTAATTGATTCCGCTTTTCGTTACCATTTGGAAAGTGCTAAGAAAAATGGAATTACAAAAGAAGAAATCACGGAGATTTTAACACATAATGCTTTTTATGCAGGATGGCCCAAAGCTTGGGCTGCATTTCGTATGGCAAAAGAAGTGTGGAATGATAAGAACGAGGAAACTGAAGATAATACGATTGAAAAATATGCTTCATCAATGATATTTCCAATTGGTGAGCCGAACGACAGCTTTGCACAGTATTTCAGCGGAAAGAGTTTTCTTGCCCCTGTTTCTAAAGACCAAGTTGGTATTTTTAATGTAACCTTTGAGCCAAAATGCAGAAACAATTGGCATATTCATAAAGCAAAAAACGGTGGCGGTCAAATTTTGATTTGCGTTGCCGGACGAGGATATTATCAGGAATGGGGCAAGAAAGCTATAGAAATGCTGCCCGGCGATGTTGTGAATATTCCTGCGAATGTCAAGCATTGGCACGGAGCTTCGGCTGATAGTTATTTTTCTCATTTAGCTATTGAAGTTCCGGGAGAAAATACATCAAATGAATGGCTGGAAGCTGTGTCAGATGAGGAATATTTTAACGCAATAAATTCTTAAAGGGAGAACTTAATTATGAGTAAAAAAGTTTTAATTCTGTCAGGCAGTCCTCGAAAGAATGGTAACTCTGACATTTTGTGTGATGAATTTGCCAAAGGTGCAACAGAAGCCGGTCATAATGTTGAAAAAATTCATGTGTCCGAAAAGAATATACACCCTTGTATTGCTTGTTACCATTGCAGTAAAAATAGCGGTGCGTGTGTATTTAAGGACGATATGGCTGAGATTTTACAAAAAATGATTGATGCTGATGTTCTTGTGTTGGCGAGTCCGGTTTACTTTTATTCAATAGATGCTCAGCTAAAAGCAGTTATCGACCGTACTGTTGCTCGTTGGTTAGAGGTTAAAAACAAGGAATTTTATTATATTACTACTATGGCAGACAATGAAAAATCGTCAGCAGACACAACATTAGCTTGTTTCAGAGGTTATGCCGATTGTGTCGAAGGTGCAGTTGAAAAAGGAACTGTTGTTGCCGGCGGTGTGTATGAAAAAGGTGAAATTAAAAATCACCCTGCAATGAAACTTGCATATCAAATGGGTAAAAATGTGTAATGAAATTTCTACATTATTAAAGAATGGAGCAAAATTATGTTAGGAAATTTTAGTTATTGTAATCCGACAAAACTTTATTTTGGAGAAAATTCATTATCCAATTTAAGTGATGAATTGAAAAAATACGGTGATAATGTTGTACTTGTATATGGTACAGGTTCTATAAAAAAGAATGGTATTTATGACGATATAATCAAAATCCTAAAAGGAAGTAATAAAAACATCACAGAAATTGAGGGCGTGATGCCAAATCCGACTGTTGAAAAACTTTATGAAGGTATAGAAATAGCAAGAAATCATAATGCGGATTTTATTCTCGCAGTTGGCGGTGGTTCTGTTTGCGATTTTTCAAAGGCGCTTTCTGTTTCTGTTAATTGTAATGAAGATCCTTGGGAAAAATATTTTGTCCGTTTTGAAGAACCAGATTGTGAAATAATACCGATTGGCTGTGTTTTGACTATGGTTGGAACAGGCTCGGAAATGAACGCAGGTTCTGTAATTACAAATCAGAATACTAAAGAAAAAATCGGTCATGTTTTTGCAGATGAAAAGATTATGCCGATATTTACAATCCTTAATCCTCGCTTTACAATGACATTGCCGAAATACCAAATGGTGTCGGGAATTTATGATATTTTCAATCATATTTGCGAACAATATTTTTCAGGAACTGATGATAATACAAGCGATTATATCAGCGAAGCACTTATGAAAAGTGTTATTCACTCAAGCCTTGTTGCGATAAAAAATCCTAATGATTACGAAGCAAGAAGCAATATTATGTGGACTGCTACTTGGGCGCTTAACACCCTTATTGCCAAAGGCAAAACAACCGATTGGGAGGTTCATATGCTCGGTCAGGCAGTCGGAGGTTATACAAATGCAACCCACGGTATGACGCTTTCTGCTGTTTCTCTCGCTTATTACAGATATATTATGCCTTACGGACTTGATAAATTTAAGCGTTTTGCAATCAATGTTTGGAACGTTTCCCCTCAAGGCAAAACAGATGAGCAAATTGCAAAAGAAGGATTACTTGCAATGGAAAATTGGATGAACGAAATCGGTGTTATTACTAATATATCCGATTTGGGAGTTACCAAAGATGATATAGAAAACATTGCCGATTTAACACTAACAATGGATGGCGGTTATAAGACTCTTAGCCGTGATGAAAAAATCAAGGTGTTATCTGATAGCTTATAATATTTATTGATCAATCACCATTTGTTTTGGAAAATCTGACCATTTAACATTTTATTGAATATTTAATTACTTACAGCGTGAGGAATTCTCACGCTGTTTTTTAATCTGCTCAAATAACGATTATCCGTCTTATATCACAATTCAAATCCGTTTGTAACGCCCAACAGCATATCCGTGTTTCGCTTGACATAATACATTTCAGTTATCTCCGAAGTTGTGTGTCCGAGTAGGTCTGCCACATGCCTTGGTGTTAATGCTTTTACCGTTCCGTTCTCAGCTCGCACTCCTGTTACAAGCTTTGTTGCGAAGGTGTGGCGCAGGCTGTGTAACCTTTTTTCTTGAATCCTGCCGCATCGAGTATGGAATAAAACCGTTTTCGCAAGTTCAACGGTCTTGTAAAGTTTCCGTCTGCATCGGGTATCAATGGTGCATCCTCACCGAAATATCGCTCGTTGCGTAACTCAATAATCGCTTGTATTGCAGTTTCGTTTAAGGGTACGATACGCTTGCTTGAAGCTGTTTTCATCTTGCCTACAATAATTTCTCGTCCGCTTTTTCTGCTTTTCCGTTAAAAAGAAACAGTCACCATTGCGGTGACTGTTTTTTTAGATATGGTGAATTTTCTGATCCAAAGCATTTTTCGGCCAAGATTTTCTCAGTGCCGCATAGGAAATTACAAAGTTGGCAAGCCAACCTGCCGGAACTGCAAGCCATACAAATGCAATACCGAAATGCGGTGCAAAAATTAATGCTACGGATAACCGAATCGCAAGGTTGACCATATTTGCAGTCAAAAACGGGCGCATATTTCCAAGTCCGCGAAGAACACCGTCTGTTGCCATTTTGATACCCATAAATATGAAAAAGTATCCAATCCATTTCATATAATCACCGGACACTTGATACGCTAATTCCGTTCCGTCTTTTCCTAAGAAAAGTGAAGAAATTTGTGTGTGCATTGTTTCAATAA